>CERW01070043.1_pt1 | contig 10314 bp, 8 predicted proteins | sample 530751 | NCBI WGS metagenome assembly CERW01 (sample SAMEA2620929, study PRJEB7988) | marine metagenome | biome: marine biome (ENVO:00000447); feature: surface water layer (ENVO:00002042); material: "saline water (ENVO:00002010), including plankton (ENVO:xxxxxxxx)" | depth 5 m | reverse complement strand
ATAGCACTATTTCCACCACTATTAGGCCTTATCGGCATGATTGCAGCATTCGTTGTGTACATGCTTGTTATGAAATATCCTGATGGAGAAGATAAAGTTAAAAAAATTGGCGATCAAATTCATGCTGGCGCTCTAGCTTTTATGAAAACAGAGTATAAATATTTATTAGTATTTATTGCGGTTCTTGTAGTTTTAGCTCAAATGTTTCTTGGTACAGAAACTGCTATTGCAGTTGTGGTAGGTGCGGCATGCTCATCATTGGCTGGTTTTATCGGAATGTATGCAGCCACTAAGGCAAATGTTAGAACAGCAACTGCAGCGCAAAAAGATGGTGCAGCAGCAGCTCTTTCAGTTTCTTTCTACGGAGGATCTGTGATGGGCCTTTGTGTAGCCTCGCTAGGTTTAATTGGTTTAGGTGGTTTATATTATTTTTATGCAGCTGATGGTGGTACGCATGTTCATGCCCTTGAAGGTTTTGGAATGGGAGCATCAGTTGTAGCTTTATTTTCAAGAGTTGGAGGAGGCATCTTTACAAAAAGTGCTGATGTTGGAGCTGATTTAGTTGGAAAGATTGAAGCTGGTATACCAGAAGATGATCCAAGAAATCCAGGGGTTATTGCCGACAATGTTGGAGATAATGTGGGCGACGTTGCTGGAATGGGATCTGATATTTTTGAATCCTACTGCGGATCAATGATTGCCTCTATTGCTATTGCATACACCATGAAAGACTCAGGTTTAATGTTTCTCCCTTTAGGTCTTGCTGCAACTGGTTTAGTTGCTTCAATATTAGGAATTTTTATAGTCAAATTAAGATCTGCTAAAGAGCCAGCCAGCGCTTTAAGATCAGGTACTTTGCTTGCACCAGCAATATTTATTGTGATGGCATATTTTTTAATGAACAGTATGGGGGATATACCAATGGCTGTATTATGGTGCGTAATCTCAGGTGCCGTTGGTGGAGTTCTTATTGGATTAATAACTGAATACTATACAGGCAGCGCTCCTGTTAAAAAGATCGCTGAATCTGGTGAAACAGGTTCTGCAACAGTTATGATTTCTGGACTTTCAGTTGGAATGCAATCTGTAGTAATCCCTATTTTAATTTTAGCCACAATAATTCTTGTTTCTACCTCATTAGCAAGTGGAGCTGGGGTTGTTGGTGTTTATGGGGTAGGTATAGCAGCTGTTGGAATGCTTTCTACTGTTGGAATTACTATGGCAATTGATGCATATGGTCCTGTAGCAGATAATGCTGGAGGTATCGCAGAAATGTCTGGAATGGGCAAAGAAGTAAGAGACATAACAGATTCATTAGATGAGCTAGGTAATACTACTGCAGCAATCGGTAAAGGGTTTGCTATTGGAGCTGCAGCTTTAGCCGCCTTAGCAATTATTTCAGCATATTCTGCTCAAGTTGCATTTGCATATGGCGATGCTTTTGCTCTGTCATTAACTGATCCAATGGTTCTTGTAGGAATGTTTATAGGTATATGTATTCCATTTTTAATATCATCTATAACTATGACGGCTGTAGGAGATGCAGCATTCGAAATGATTAATGAAATCAGAAGACAATTTAAAGAGATTTCAGGTTTAATGGAAGGCACTGCTGATCCTGATTCTGAAAAATGTGTTGAAATTGCTACAAAAGCAGCGCTCAAAAAAATGATGTTGCCTGGAATTATAGCGGTAGCTATGCCGGCAGTAGTTGGCTTCGGTTTAGGCGCTATAGCACTTGGCGGCATGTTGGCTGGAGGTTTATTAGGTTGTGTGGCTTTAGCTCTATTTATGGCAAATGCAGGCGGCGCATGGGATAACGCAAAGAAATATGTAGAGAAAGGTAACTTAGGCGGCAAAGGTTCAGATACTCATTCAGCAGTAGTTGTTGGAGATACGGTAGGAGACCCTTTTAAAGACACTTCAGGACCATCAATGAACATTTTAATTAATGTTATGGCTATGGTAAGTCTTGTAATTTCTTCACTGCTTCCACTTAACGGAATATTATTTTAAGCATCTGCAAATTCAATTGATCCAGAGAGCCATCTCTGGATCAATTTATCAGAATTTGTTTTATCATCTTTATAAATTTTCTCGGCAATCTCTTTGGTTTCCTCGAGATATGCACTATCTCGCATAAGATCAGTATACTTAAATGGAATTACTCCAGTCTGTTGCGACCCCATAATTTCACCAGGACCTCGTATTAGTAAATCTTTTTCGGCAATATAAAAACCATCTGTAGAATTTTTAAGTATATCCATCCTCTGATATGCAATATCGCCTATTGAGTCATTGTGAAGCAAGATGCAGTGACTTTGCTTACTGCCTCTTCCGATTCTTCCTCTAAGTTGATGAAGCTGAGCTAGACCAAATCTCTCAGCATTTTCAATAATCATGATATCAGCATTAGGTACATCCACTCCTACTTCTATAACAGTTGTTGATACCAAAACTTGCACCTTGCCATTTTTAAAATTATCAATGGTTTCAAGTTTTTCCTCAGCTTTCATTTTGCCATGCAGGAAGCTACATTTAATCGATGGAATGCTCTTTGTAATTTGCTCATATGTTTGCTCAACTGGATTAGCATTCATTAATTCAGATTCTTCTATAAGTGCACAAACCCAATAAACTTGGCTTCCCGCAGAGCAAGCTTTTTCAATCCTATCAATTAACTGATCTTTCTTGTTAAGACTTAAGGTTGAAGTTTGTATTGGAAGTCTGCCGGGAGGTAATTCATCTATAATTGATATATCCATATTTGCATATACACTCATTGCCATTGTTCTAGGTATTGGTGTTGCAGTTAGTGTAAGTTGGTGAGGCAGTAGGGCAGTTTCAATATTTTTTGATCTTAAAGATAGTCTTTGATTAACTCCAAATCTGTGCTGTTCATCAATAACAATTAAACCTAAAAGTAAAAAACTTACATCATCTTGGAATAAAGCATGCGTCCCAATTACTAATTTGATAGATCCAGATTTAAGACCATTTTTAATTTTTACTTTTTCTTTGGCTTTAGTTACACCAGTTAATAATGCTATGGACTCCTTATAGTCCGGAAAATAGTTTTGCAGATTTATGAAATGCTGCTCGGCTAATAAGGTAGTTGGAGCCATAAAAGCAACTTGAGAATTATTATCTATAGACTGAGCTGCAGCAATAGCTGCCACAATAGTCTTACCAGAACCAACATCACCTTGAACTAGTCTCATCATAGGAGCAGTCCTACTAATATCATTTTTTATCTCCTCAACAACTTTCTGTTGAGCCTTAGTAAGGCTATAAGGAAAATTATTTAGAACACTGTCATACCAACCTCTCTGGCAATTAAGAGCTGGTGATTTAAGATGAGCTTGCCTATCTTTTAATGAAGCCATTCCAACTTGAAAGGCTATCATTTCCTCTTTGATTAACCTTTGTCTAGCTGGATGATGTCCTCCAGGAGCAATATCATCAATAGCGATACTTTGATCAGGGAAATGTATATGACCAAGAGCGTTAATCAAAGATAGTTTTGAAACAAGCCCATATTTTTTCAAATCAATCTCATTATTATGATCGTACTTTTTAATTGCAATCTTAATAAATTTTCTAAGCTGATTTTGACTTAACCCTTTAGTAGTTCTGTAAACCGCAGTTAAAGATTGTTCTGTTGGTAGATTAGGATTATCTATAATCTCGTATTCAGGATGTATCATTTCTAATCCATAGTTACCTATTCTTAATACACCATACAATCTTATAATTTTATTAGCTTTAAATTGTTTTGCTTGACCAGGATTAAAATAAAAAAATCTTATTAAAATAGATCTAGAAGGATCTGCAGCTTTGATAATCATCATTTTCCTTGGTCGATATAAGACTTGGCAACTTGATACCTTACATTCAATAAAAATTTCATTACCTATCTCAGCATTACTTAGCTGAATAAGTTTTGTTCTATTTTGATAATTAACAGGCAAGTGAAAACAAAGGTCATTACTATTAAAAATACCAATACTATTAAGTTTATTTTTTAAAGAGGGCCCAATGCCAGGAATATTTTCTAAATCAAAATTAGCCACGATTAGATATTACTTTTAATATAGACATTTGTTAAATTAAATTATGAAAAAGAATATATTAATTATTGGTTTTGGTGATCTAGCACAAAGACTAGAAGCACAGCTTTTAGACAAGGATGTAGCTATCTATGGATTAACTAGGTCACCCAAAAAATATAAAGGCACTAAATTAATAGAGTGGGATTGGTTGAATCAGGAACCATTCAAAGCTCCAGAGAAAAAATTTGATTCAGTTATTTTTTTTCCAAAGCCAACCGATTTTTCTGAGAATGGCTATAAGTTAGGTTTTATCGAACCTCTCAAAACCATCAGTAAATCTTTGGAAGATATTGAATTTAAATCCTTCATAGGGATTTCTTCAACCCGAGTTTATGGTTCCCATCAAGAAGGGGAGCTGACAGAGTTAAATACTCCTGAGCCTTCAGACTATCGGGGATCCATCATCCTAGAATATGAAAAACTTATCCAATCACTTTTTCAATCCAATTCTTTAATTTTAAGGCTAAGCGGATTGTATGATGATAATACTAATTGGCTAAAAGATTTTGTTGAAAATTTTAATGGTATTAAAAGAGATTTATCCAATAAATATTTAAATAGGTTACATAGAGATGAATGTGCAAGGATTATAGTTTTTGCTTTAAAAGAAGAGCTATATTTAAATAATCACTTATTCAATTGCTCGTCTAGCTCGATAACTTACGAAGAATATTTCATGAATATTATTGGATCTCAAGATTTCAACAAATATTTTAATAATACAAATGACTCGATAAGGAAGATCTCTAGTGAGAGATTAAGAGAATTAGGTTTTGTATTTTAATAAGCAATTTATATAGAACTTCTTTGTTAGAAAAAATACAATGTAGAAATGCTAAATAGTATGACAGGGTATGCTTTGTATAAGCACATTGATAAAACAGGCGAGGTTACTTGTGAGATAAAGTCTGTCAATCATAGGTTCATGGAAATTACTACTAAACCAAATGATCTTAATAGTAAGTTAGATATTTTTATTAGAAGCACTCTTCAAAATAAGATTCAAAGAGGTGCTTTAGATGTTAGGTTTGGATTTAATCATTCACCAACATACTCATACTCAATTAATAGTAAATCTATGCAAAACTTACAAAAAGTCTTAAAGGATTTTTCTATTATTAATTCAGACAATATTTCTTTATCAGATATAAGAAATTTTCCAGGGATCTTTGAAACGCGTCAAGATAATAAAATATCTGATGTAACTTTAAAGAAAGTTTTTTTGAATGCATATAAGGAATTTAAAGAGAACCGCCTCGAAGAAGGTAAGAGAATCCAGGCAGTTTTTGAAAAAAAGATTCAAAAGATGCTGACCACAAAAAAGAAATTATTAAGTGCAATTCCAGCCATTAATAAGAATAGGATTGCAGCATTAAGTGCTAAAGTAAAACAACTCGAAGTTAATTTAGATATTGATAAACTTCATCAAGAGGCAGCAATACTTATTCTTAAGCACGATGTTGCAGAAGAATTAGAACGCATTGAATTTCATTTGATTGCTTTGAGCAAAGAGCTCGCATTAAAGCAAGCCAAAGGAAAGAAAATCGATTTTATTCTTCAAGAGCTATTTAGAGAGACTAGCACTTTATCGGTAAAATTAGATAAACCAACATTAAAAGATTTAGCTTTAGGAATGAAACTAACTGTTGAAGAAATGCGTGAGCAAGCCCAGAATATTGAATAATATGAATAAAGGAGAATTATTTATAATCTCAGCTCCATCAGGGGCAGGAAAGTCATCTTTAATACAAGAAATAATTAAAAGAGGCTCTGCATCCGGCTTTTTAATAGAATTATCTGTATCAGCAACTACTAGATCTCCAAGATCAAATGATATAGAGGGCAAAGATTATTTCTTTATATCACAAGAAAAATTTTCAACATTTGAAGAAGAGGATGCTTTTATCGAATCTGCAATTGTGCACGGAAATAAATATGGAACCCTTAAGGATTATGTAGATTCCAAGTTATCAAAGGGCATTAATTTAATTCTTGATATTGATGTGCAAGGTTTTCATCAAATAAAACGGAAAAATATACTCAATACTTCTATTTTTATAGTACCCCCAAGCATAAAAGATCTTAAAGTAAGATTAGAAAATAGAAATGAAGATGCGCCAGAAGCCATAGATCAAAGATTAAAAAACGCAATTGAAGAGCTTAACAGTGCAAGTGATTATGATTTCAGAGTTTTAAACGATAATTTTGATATGGCAGCAGATGAGTTATACAATTTAATCATAAATAGAAATGTGCAAAATAATGAGGCTAAGCATATTTCTGAAGTTTTAGAAGATTTATTGTCTAATTAGGTATAAAAGCTTTAGAATACGCCCCCAGGAGAAAATTATGGCAAGAATTACAGTAGAAGGTTGTTTAGAAAAAGTTCCAAGTAGATTTGAATTAATCTTGCTTGCTGCAGGGCGTGCCAGACAACTTTCAACAACTAGCAGAGAGCCAATGGTGGAGTGGGATAATGATAAACCTACTATCGTTGCACTTAGAGAAATAGAGGAAGGTTTAATTGATAGAGAGACTCTTAATAAAACCCTAGAAGAAGATGTGCTATTAGATGAGTTTGCAGCACCTGAAGAAAAGGACTCAGAAGTAGCTAGGTGATATATAAAGGAGAGCTATTTTGAATGATAGAGTTCTTCCAAATAACTTAATCAATTTTGATAGTCCTGAATCTTTATTAAAATTTCCAAAAGACTTCTATATAGAAGCTAAATCATATCTAAGTAAAAAAGATATTCGATTAATTCGAAAAGCCTATACATTTGCTCATCAAGCTCATGAGGGCCAAAAAAGGAAAGACGGATCAGATTATATTTCCCACCCCACAGCAGTCGCTCAAGTCCTTTTAGAGTTAGGCATGGATGCAGATTCTATATGTGCTGGCTTTATGCATGATGTTTTAGAAGACTGCGATGTTCAAAAAATTAATTTAGAAAAAATATTTAATAAGGATATTGCAAATATAGTTGATGGCGTTAGCAAGCTTGGAAAAATAGAGCTCGAAGATAAAGCTGAAAGGAATGCAAATAACTTTCAAAAGATGGCTTTAGCTATGGCTAATGATGTTCGAGTTATTGTTGTAAAGCTATGTGACAGGCTGCATAACATGAGAACTATTGATCATTTGCCGCGATATAAACAAATATATGTATGCAAAGAAACACTTGAGATATTTGGGCCACTAGCACTTCGAATAGGAATGCAAGATGTTAGAGCGGAGCTTGAAGATAGAGCTTTTAAGTGCCTTCATCCATTAAGAGCAAAAATGCTCAAGTCTGCTATAAAAAAATCAAGCGGCGGCCGAAAGAAAATTATTTATAAAATTAGGAAGGAAATTAAAGCTCATTTAAAAAATAATGGTATTTTAAGTACTGTTCAAGGAAGAGAAAAAAATCTTTATAGCATATATAGAAAGATAAAAGTAAAGCATAAACCATTCTCAGAAATTTTAGATGTGTATGCATTTAGAATCATTGTTAATTCTGCTGATGATTGCTATCGTTGTCTAGGCATAATTCATAATTGCTATAAACCAATTGAGCAAAGATTTAAAGACTATATAGCTATTCCTAAATCCAATGGTTATCAGGGACTTCATACAGCATTATTAGCTTTAGACGCCGTCCCAATAGAAGTTCAAGTTCAAACAAAGAGCATGGAGTTAATAGCTGAAAAAGGAATAGCAGCTCATTGGGCTTATAAGACTGATGACATTGAGTCTGGAAAAGAATTTAGAGCAAGAAGGTGGATGTCTAGCATCATTGATTTACATAAGAAATCTGAAGGTTCAGAGGAATTTGTTGAATCCGTTAAAACGGATCTTTTCTCTGATGAAGTTTATGTATTCACGCCAAAAGGCAACATTGTTAATCTAAAAACTGGTGCTACACCAATTGATTTTGCCTATGAGCTTCATACTGATCTAGGCAATACAGTCGTAGGTTGTTTAGTAAATAGGAAAGAAGCACCATTAAATATAGAACTTGAAAATGGTTCAACAGTCGAAATCATTACCGGCAAGTCTATAAATGTAGATCCAGCATGGTTAAATTTTGTTGTCAGCGGCAAAGCAAGAAGCGCCATTAGGAATCAGCTTAGACATCAAAAAGTTTCACAAGCAAGAAAAGCTGGAAAAGTTATGCTCGAATCAGAATTAAAAAGAGCTGGACATAGCCTAGAAGAATATAGAGGAGGCACCTTAAATAATGTTCTAAAGTTAATTGGGGTAAAGTCGCTCAATCAGTTATTGACTGATTTAGGCCTTGGAAAACGTACTGGCAATCTTGTTGCTGAAAGATTCTATGAGGGCCTTCAGATTAGAAAGGATGTATCAGAGGAGTTACATCCTGTCACTTTAATAGATAATAAAATAGAAGGGGTTGCAGTTAGGTATGCAAAATGTTGTATGCCTATTTATGGTGACCCTATTACCGCTCACTCAGATACTGAAAGAGGAATTGTAATTCATCACTCTAGATGTCAACAAGTTGCTCCATTTAAACAAAATGATTCTAGATACCTTGATGCTAATTGGGGTGAAAATAAAAAAACAAGATCTTATGCAGCCCACCTTCAAGTTATTGCTCAAAATAAGATAGGAACCCTTGCAGATGTTATTTCTACCTTCACTCAAAGAGGCATAAATATAATCGCAGTTAATACTAAAGACCTAGATATTAAATTTACTGAATGTAATATTGAGATAGATATTGAAAATGTAGATGAGTTGCGTAAAATCATGCAAAAACTAAGATCAATGAAATTTGTCGAAAGCTGTAAAAGAATAGTTAATGATGCCAAAACTATTAATACTAAATAGATGCTTTATTTTCTATATAATGCTGCTTATACCAAGTTATCTATTTTCAGGAGATGAAGTAAGAATGAGTAAAAAGATCATATTCACTGAAGATGCTCCTAAAGCAATAGGCCCTTACTCTCAAGGTGTTGTTGTTGGCGATACATTATATATCTCAGGACAGATCCCACTTAATCCTAACACTGAGGCTCTAGTAGAAGGGACAATTAAAGAACAAGCCGAGCAAGTTATCTCAAACATAGAGAACATATGTGCAGCAGCAAACGCTTCTTTAAAAGATATTGTAAAACTTAATATTTACTTAACCGATCTTGCAAATTTTGCAGATGTCAATGAAGTCATGAAAGATAAATTTGTAGAGCCATATCCAGCGCGAGCAACCGTTCAGGTGGCAGCGCTTCCTTTAGGCGTAGATATAGAAATGGATGCAATTGTTTTTATAGATGAATAAGAGTTTATTATCTTTAGCAGAGCTCTCAAGAAAAGAGATAGAAGATTTAATTAATTTTGCTGAAAAATTTATTAATACAGATGGGTCGTTTAAAAAAGAATCTTTATTTCTAGATAAGACCATTGCCAATATTTTTTATGAACCTAGTACACGAACTAAATCTTCATTTGAGATCGCAGCTAAAAATTTAGGTTGTAATGTTATTGATTTTGATATTGATACATCTTCATTAAAAAAAGGCGAATCTATATATGAAACAGTTGATGCTCTATCTTTAATGGGAGTAGATCTATGCGTACTAAGGCACTCAGAGTCAGTTATTCGAGAATTAGTTGAATATGTACCTAAAATGATTTTTATCAATGGAGGTGAAGGCTCTATCTCTCATCCAACACAAGGATTACTAGACTTAATGACCATCATCCAGCACAAAGAGACAATTGATAATCAAAATATAGTTATTGTTGGAGATTTAGATCATTCAAGAGTAACAGCATCTTTTATTGAAGGAGTTAGTAATTTTGATTTCAAATCTCTTACCTTCTCTGGACATCCTGATATGTGTAAATTATTCCATAATCATCCTAAAGGAAAATATGAGCCTGATCTTAATACAGCAATTGAAGGTGCAGATGTAATAGTTGCTTTACGGATTCAGCACGAAAGGCTTGAAGCAGAAGATATTATCGACATAGATCAATACAAATATGAATATCAAATAAATTCTGAAAGGCTTGCAATGGCAAATGAGGATGCAATTTTAATGCATCCTGGTCCTGTAAATCTTGATATAGAAATATCTACTATGGTTTATGAGTCTGAGCAATGTGTTATAAGGCCACAAGTTGCTAATGGAGTTGCTATAAGAATGGCAGTTTTATCTCAGTATCTTAGCGGCTAAGCACTCTTTCAAC
>CERW01009094.1_pt1 | contig 10337 bp, 8 predicted proteins | sample 530751 | NCBI WGS metagenome assembly CERW01 (sample SAMEA2620929, study PRJEB7988) | marine metagenome | biome: marine biome (ENVO:00000447); feature: surface water layer (ENVO:00002042); material: "saline water (ENVO:00002010), including plankton (ENVO:xxxxxxxx)" | depth 5 m | reverse complement strand
ATAAACTCTTCAAATGAAGAATTAAAAGATTTTGATGCAACTATATACTCTAACTGTATAAGTGAAGCCTTTGAAAATGAAAATTCAAAAATTTTAATTTTGAGCTCAAGCTCAAACTCAAAATATATAGGTGGTATTTTAGCCATCAAATTAAAAGCAGGTTATATTACGAATGTTATTTCAAAACCATCTTTCTCAAATGGGTTTTCTGTAAGCAGAAATACATTCACAAATAAAGCATATGAAAAAGTCAATATTTTATCAGAAAATTCAATTTTAGGACTATCTAAGAATTCATTTGGAATAAAAGAAAATTCAACCAAATCAGAAGTAAAGGATATAAAATTCAATATTAAATCTGCACTAAATAAGGTTACTTCTATTGAAAAAATGACAACTAAAGTTACTATTGCTGACGCTGACATTGTTGTTTCAGGTGGTAGAGGCTTAAAAGGACCAGAAAACTGGCATATGGTTGAAGATCTTGCTGATATTTTAGGGGCTGCAACTGCATGTTCTAAACCTGTTTCAGATTTAGGATGGAGACCGCATAGCGAACATGTTGGTCAAACTGGAAAACCTGTTTCTTCAAATCTTTATATTGCAATTGGTATTTCCGGAGCGATTCAACATCTCGCTGGAGTAAATTCATCAAAAATAAAAGTTGTTATTAACACCGATCCAGAAGCTCCTTTTTTCAAGGCTGCTGATTACGGTATAGTAGGTGATGCTTTTGAAGTTGTTCCTAAATTAATTGAAGAACTTAAAAATTTTAAATCATCAAATAATTAGACCTAAATTTTTTTTATAACTAAAAACTTAAGATTAGATTTACATTATGAACCTTGTTGAATTATTAATAAATGGAATTTCATACAGTCAAACTGAAAATGGCGCATATGCATTAATTTTGAGTGAAATCGAGGGTGAGAGAAAATTACCAATTGTGATAGGAACCAATGAGGCCCAATCAATAGCTATTGCGATTGAGAAAGAAATTAAACCCCCTAGACCTTTAACTCATGATTTATTTAAAAACTTTTGTCAGAGATTTGAAATTAATATAAAAAAAGTTATAATTCATAAATTAGTTGACGGGGTTTTTTATTCTAGTGTTGTGTGTGAAAGAGACGGAGTTGAAGAGTTGATTGATTCAAGATCTAGTGATGCAATTGCATTGGCAATCAGATTTGAAGCTCCCATATATACCTATGAAAAAATTCTTGAAAAAGCTGGAGTTGTGATACAGATTGAAAAACATATTGATGAAAAATCAATACTTAGTGAATTATTTTCAGACGAGAAAAAAAATATCACCAACTCTGATTTTCATGATAAAACAACAATTGAATTGGAAGAATTATTAAAAATTGCTGTTCAAAATGAAAATTATGAATCAGCAGCAAAAATTAGAGATGAAATTTCTAACAGATAATAAAAAAATAGTTTTTTCTTTATTCCTATTTGCATTAGGTAATAATATTGTCTTTGCCCAAGAACAAAATATAATTCCTAGTAATGGGTTTACTACTGAGGGATTTTTGAGAGGTCTTTTAGGAATAAGTTTTCTGATATTCACTACATACTTACTCTCAAATAATAAAAAAGCAATAAATTGGAAAACAGCTGTAACAGGGCTAATTCTTCAGCTAATTCTAGCCATTGGAGTTTTAAAAATATCTTGGGTGAAAATGATTTTTGAGAGTGCTGGAAAAGTTTTTGTTAAAATACTAGATTTTACAATGGAAGGAACAAAATTCTTATTCGGCGATTTAGTTAGTGCTGAAAATTTTGGAAATGTATTTATTTTTTCAATTCTTCCAACTGTGATTTTCTTTGCAGCTCTTACTTCAATTTTATTCTACTTAGGAATAATTCAAAAAATTGTTAAAGTAATGGCTTTATTATTATCAAAACTTCTTGGGGTTTCTGGACCTGAAAGTCTTAGTGTAGCGGGAAATATATTCCTTGGTCAAACTGAATCTCCTTTAATGATAAAGGCATATCTAGAAAAAATGTCAAAATCAGAAATTCTACTTGTTATGATTGGAGGAATGGCAACTGTTGCAGGTGGAGTTCTTGCAGCATATATTGGGTTTCTTGGTGGTGAAGACCCTGAATTAAAAGTGTATTATGCTAAACATCTTCTAACAGCATCTGTAATGGCTGCACCAGGTGCTATTGTAATTTCTAAAATACTATATCCAGAAACAAAAAAAATTAATTCAAATGTAGAAGTTTCTAAAAATAAAATAGGTTCAAATTTTTTAGACGCGATTTCAATAGGAACTTCTGAAGGATTAAAATTAGCTGCTAATATAGCTGCAATGCTATTAGTTTTTATTGCTTTTATTGCTTTAATTAATTACTTATTAAGCGGATTTGGTGACTTAACAAATTTAAACGAATTGATTAGTGATAAAACAGTATACTCAGAATTATCATTAGAACTTATTTTAGGATATATTTTTGCGCCTGTAATGTGGCTAATTGGAGTTGCTAAAGACGATGTGACATTAATGGGACAACTATTAGGCATAAAACTAGCTGCAAGCGAATTTATAGGTTATATTCAACTGTCTGATCTGAAAGATGCTTCAAATTTGATTCACTTAAATTATCAAAAATCAATAATAATAGCAACATACATGCTTTGTGGATTTGCAAACTTTGCATCTATTGGAATTCAAATTGGAGGAATTGGGGCCCTTGAACCAAAACAAAGGAAAAATCTTTCAAAATTTGGTTTTAAAGCATTAATTGGAGGAACTTTAGCTTCTTTGTTGTCAGCAACAATTGCTGGTATGATCATAGGCTAAAAAGTTAATAACTTTTACTTTTCTATATCACTAAGGTTATCACTATTAATTATTTTTACTAACTAATTTTTATGAGACAATATTTAGACTTGGTTAAACATGTTCTTGAAAAAGGAGAGCTAAAAGAGGATAGAACTGGAACTGGCACAAAAAGTGTATTCGGATATCAAATGAGGTTCAATCTATCTGAAGGTTTTCCAATGGTGACAACAAAAAAATTACATTTAAAATCCATAATTTATGAACTACTATGGTTTTTAAAAGGTGATACTAACATCAAATACCTAAAGGATAACGGAGTAAATATTTGGAATGCTTGGGCTGATTCAAATGGCGACCTAGGACCAGTATATGGATTTCAATGGAGAAATTGGAACAACGATGGAATTGATCAAATATCAAACTTGATTAATGATTTAAAAAATAATCCAAGTAGTAGAAGGCATTTAATTTCAGCTTGGAATCCTTCTGTTTTACCTGATACTTCCAAATCTTTTGAAGATAATGTAGCAAACGGAAAAGCGGCTTTGCCTCCTTGCCATGCTTTTTTTCAATTTCATGTTATTAACAACAAACTTTCGTGTCAATTATATCAAAGAAGCGCAGATATTTTTCTTGGTGTCCCTTTTAATATTGCTTCTTATTCTCTATTGACTCTTATGATTGCTCAGGTATGTAATTTAGAAGCTGGCGATTTCATTCATACCTTCGGAGATGCTCATATTTATAGTAATCATTTTGAGCAGATGAAATTACAACTAGCTAGAGAGCCAAGGAATTTACCAACTATTAAGATAAACAGTAAGGTTAATAATATTTTTGATTTTAAATTCGAAGACTTCATTTTGGAAAATTACGATCCCCATCCTCACATCAAGGGAAAAGTTGCCGTTTAATTTATTTTAATGAGAGAACAAACTATCACCATTATTGTTGCTGCTGCTGAAAATGAAGCAATCGGAAAGAATAATGATCTTATATGGAGTTTACCCAATGATCTTAAAAGATTTAAGCAGCTAACCATAGGTCATTGTATAATTATGGGTAGAAAAACATTTGATTCATTCCCAGGGCTATTACCTAACAGAAAACATATCGTCATTTCAAAAAAACTAGCCACATCCTTTGGTGATAAGGTTCTTGTTGTTAAAAGTATTGAAGATGCATTAAAAGCAACAGGAGATGATAAAAACCCGTTTATTATTGGCGGGGGACAAATTTATAAACTTGCAATGGATTACAGTGACAGAATTGAATTAACTAGGGTTCATGAACATTTTGAGGCAGACACTTTTTTTCCTGAGATTGACAAAAATAAATGGAAACTAATCATTGAAGAATTTAATGAAAAAGATGAAAGACATCAGTTTTCATACACATATCAAACCTATATAAAAATTAGATAATGAAAGCATATATTTTTCCAGGTCAAGGAACTCAATTTCCTGGTATGGGTAAGGAGTTATTTGAAAATTCAAAAACTGCATATGAACTTTTTAATAATGCCAATGAAATTTTAGGTTTCAAAATAAGTGATGTAATGTTTAATGGATCCGCTGAAGACCTTAGACAAACTTCAGTAACCCAACCTGCAATCTTCCTCCATTCAGTTATACTTGCGATTAGTAAACGAGATAATATTTTACCTGAGATGGTTGCAGGACATTCACTAGGAGAATTTTCAGCTCTTGTTGTAAATAAAACTATTTCTTTTGAAGATGGGTTAAAATTGGTTTCAATTAGAGCTAATGCAATGCAAAAAGCTTGTGAGAATAAGCCAGGTACAATGGCTGCAGTGTTGGGCCTTGAAGATAATTTAGTTGAAAAAATATGTAAAGAAATTAACGGGATTGTAGTTGCTGCTAATTATAATTGTCCAGGCCAACTGGTTATTTCCGGTGAAATAAAATCTATAGAATTTGCATGTGAAAAATTAAAAGATGCTGGAGCGAGGCGAGCAGTGGTTTTAGCTGTTGGAGGTGCTTTCCATTCCCCGTTAATGGATCAAGCAAAACAAGAATTGGAAAATGCAATCCATCAAACTGTTTTTTCGAAACCAATTTGTCCAATTTACCAAAATGTAAATGGATTAGCATTTTTGTCCGAAACTGAAATAAAAAATAATTTAATTTCACAACTAACAAGTCCTGTGAGATGGACTCAGTCTGTGAATAATATGATTACTGATGGGGCAAATGAATTTATAGAAGTTGGCCCTGGTAAGGTTTTACAAGGATTAGTAAGAAAAATAAACCGAGATATTAATTGTAGTTCGTTAAATTTGTAACGTCGTGAATAGAAAACAAAAAATTATTTTAATTACTGTATTAATAACAATCAGTATAATATTAGATCAAATATCCAAAATTTGGGTTAGATCAAATATTGAAAGTTATACTGAAACGAGTTTAATAGGTGATTTTTTTACATTAATAAAAGTTGAAAATACTGGTGCTTTTTTAGGAATGGGAAGCGAGCTTGCTGAATTACCTAGATTACTAATTCTAATAATTCTTCCAATTATAGTTTTAATATCAATAACAATATATACATATATTAGTAAAACATTAAATCAATTTGAAATTATAGGATTTTCGTTAATTATAGGTGGTGGTATAGGAAATATTTATGATAGAATTTTATACGGATCTGTGACAGATTTTTTATATATTAATTTAGGTGGCATTTTTAAAACAGGAATATTTAATATTGCTGACCTTTCTGTGACTATGGGCATGATTTTAATTTTATTAGGCACTTATATTAATTCTAAACGTCAAAGTGTAGAAGAATTTCAAAGAGAATGGTGGGAAGAATGGTGGAAGAGATGATAATAGACATAGTTGGCACATACATAAAGATCAGATATTTTAATAATTTTTTCCTTTTTTAGAATCAAAAATAACACAGAAAGGATTTAACAATCCTGTGATGTGTTGTGAAAAAATAAAAAACGGAAGTCGTCAATTTTTCATAATATTAGTATAAAGTATTTAACGGATATAATGATTTATTTTTGGTTACTTTTGTAAAAAATATATTGATATCTACTATATATTAATTGAAATATTACAATTTATTTTAATTCTAACATCTCCTTTTTCAGATAAGATAAAAAAGGGTGTCAAAGGAAGAAAAGAGGCATTTAATAAGCTTAATTCAACATTTGATATTAATGACAAAATTATTCATATTCATTGTTCTTCATATGGTGAATATTTAATGATTAAACCGTTAAAAGAGGGTCTTAAAAAAAAATATAATGATCATAAATTCCTACTATCATTTATTTCACCATCTGGATATGAGAATATCAATAAAAAATTATTTGATTGTGTTATATATTTACCTATAGAAACAAAAAAAAACCTAAAACAATTTTACGGTTTAATATCTCCAAAAATTACATTATTTATAAAAAATGAAATATGGCCTAATTATATCAAATATGCCAAAATGAAAGGGTCTAAGGTCTATTCTGTAGGTGGTAATTTTGAGTATAGTTTCTTTAAAAAATTAATTGGTTTAAATAATGCAATCAGAAAAATAGATGCAATTTTTGTTTCAAACGAAAATTCAAAAAAAATAATTGAAAAAATAGGTAATAAAAATGTAATTGTTTGTGGTGATTTAAGATATGATCGTACTATTCCTGATTTAAATGTTAAGCAAAATAAAATTATTTCTAGATTTATAAATAATAAAAAATGTATTGTTTTTGGTAGTACATGGAAAGAAGACGAAAAGTTAATCATAAAATACATAAACGAAACTGAAAAGGATTTAAAATATATTATTGCACCTCATGAAATAGATGAAAACCACGTAGAGTTAAAAAAACTATTAAGTAAAAAGTCAGTCTTGTATTCAGAAATCAGTTCAATATCTAAGCTAAGTAATTTTAAATGTCTAATCATTGACAATATTGGAATGCTGTCATCATTATATAAATATAGTGATATCTCTTATGTTGGTGGTGGAATGGGGACAAAAGGCCTTCATAATACACTGGAACCGGCTTATTTTTCAAAACCCGTTATCATCGGGAAAAATTATAAAAAGTTTAATGAAGCAAGGGGGATGATTAAAAATGGAGGAGCAATCAGTGTGAAAAATTATAATGATTTTAAAAAAACAATTAATTTCATAATTAATAATAGGGAAATTCAAATAAATATGTCAAAAATCAATCTTAAATATTATATTGAAAATAAAGGCGCAACTAACAAAATATTAAAACATATAACCAATGAATAAATTTATATATATAATATTATTACTGACTACATTTAATATCAGCTTTTCTCAAAGTGTGATTTTAGAATCTTTTGGACCAACTTTTAATAGCCCAGTAGAAATAAAAAATGCAGGCGATGAAAGACTTTTTATAGTTGAGAAATCAGGTAAGATTAAAATATTAAACTCTGATGGTTCTGTTAATTCAACACCTTTTTTAGATATAGAAGATAGAGTTTCTATAAGTGGCAATGAACGTGGGCTATTAGGCTTAGCTTTTCACCCAAATTACCCCGAAAACCCGTACTTTTTTGTCAATTATACAAATAATAGTGGTAATACAACTATTTCAAAATTTTCGGTTAGTTCAAACGAGAATATTGCTAATACAAACGAAACTATATTGCTAACAATTAATCAACCCTATGCAAATCACAACGGAGGTTGTATAAATTTTGGACCTGACGGTAATTTGTATATCGGTATGGGTGATGGAGGTAGCGGGGGTGACCCTCAAAACTACTCTCAAAACACAAATTCTCTTTTGGGAAAAATGCTAAGAATAAATGTAAATAGTGGAGTATATTCGATTCCCGATGATAATCCTTTTGGTAGTGAAATATGGTCTACAGGTTTAAGAAATCCTTGGAAATTTTCATTTGACAGCGAGAATGGTAATTTATGGATTGCTGATGTAGGACAAAATGAATTTGAAGAAATAAATTTAGTAATCGATAATCCGTCTAATATAAATTATGGTTGGAGATGCTATGAAGGAAATGAGCCTTATAACACATCAGGTTGTCCTTCAACGGGATTAACTTTTCCTGTAGGCACATATTCTCATTATAACAGCGGTGAATTTAAATGTTCAATTACAGGGGGATATGTTTACAGAGGTGAAAATATTATTGGAATTTCTGGTGCTTATTTTTTTGCAGATTACTGCAGTGGAGAAATCGGAATGTTATCATATAATGATGCGCAAGAATTTGAGATGAATTTAACTTTTGCTAATATTACAGGGAGTTGGGTTACATTTGGTCAAGATATATACGGTGAGCTATATATAGCATCTATAAATGGTGGGCTTTATAAAATTGTTGATGCCGCTTTATCAACTAAAAATGAAATACCAATTGATATTAAATATTATCCTAATCCGATTATTGATTTTATAAACATCGAAGCTGATACGGCAATACATTATAAGATTTATGATGTAAAAGGCAAAATTATTAAAGAAAATAAAAATTTTATCGGAAATAAAATTGATTTAAGTCAATTAACTAAAGGAATTTACTTTATCAAAATAAATAATTTTCAGATTGAAAAAATAATTAAGAAATAAAAAAAGAGAGGGAGTACTCCCTCTCTTAAATATAACAAACTAACTAAACTAATTTAAATGAAAAAAAAAAGCTTATCGTCATGATAAGCTTTTAAAATATTGTTATATAGAGGCTACATCATGAAAAGTTAATATCATGTGACCACCACCAGTTATTTGCAAATAATTTTTTCATTAGTACAAATATAATCATCTATTTATTTATTATAAAGACATTTATAAATAAATTTTTAATTTATTTTTTTTGATTGAATACCCAATTAAATAGTCGACATTTGCACGATTAATTAATCGAATGACAAAGTTTAAAAAATTAGGTGTAAATAAAGATCTGTGCAAGGCAATCGAAGAACTGGGTTTTAAAAAACCAACAGAAGTTCAGGAAGAATCAATCCCTTTTTTACTCACTGAAAATAAAGATTTAATATCGCTAGCTCAAACTGGTACAGGTAAAACAGCAGCTTTTGGTTTACCTGCAATTCAACAAGTGGATTTAAAAAATCAAAATGTTCAGGTAATTATACTATGTCCAACTCGTGAATTATGTGTTCAGATTTGTAAGGATTTAGAATCCTATTCAAAATATGTTAAAGGCATAAAGCTTTTATCTGTTTACGGAGGAACTAATATTGAAACACAAATTAAATCTTTAAAAAAAGGAGTTCAGATTGTAGTTGGAACACCAGGAAGAACCAAAGATTTATTAAAAAGAAAAAATTTAAAACTGGAAAAAGTTAATAAAGTTATTCTTGATGAAGCTGATGAAATGCTAAGTATGGGATTCAAGGACGATTTGGATTTTATTCTGGATAAAACCTCATTAGATAGACAAACAATGTTGTTTTCAGCAACAATTTCAAAAGAGGTTAAAAGCATTTCAAAAAAATATATGAAAAATGCTAAGGAAATTACTGTTTCTAAGGTAAATTCTAGTGCAAAAAATATTGAACATCATATTTACGATGTAAGTTCTAGGAATAAATACGAAGCGTTAAAAAGAATTGCTGATGTTAATCCAAATATTTACGGAATTGTTTTTTGCAGGACCAAAAGACACACAAAAGATATTGCTAATAAATTCATGGCTGAAGGTTATAATGCTGATGCGATTCATGGAGACCTTTCTCAAAATCAAAGAGATGAAGTAATGCAAAGATTCAGGAGTAAATCTTTGCAGATTTTAATCGCTACAGACGTTGCAGCTAGAGGTTTAGATGTAGACGATATTACTCATGTAATAAATTATTCGTTACCTGATGACCCTGAAGTTTATATTCATAGAAGTGGTCGAACAGCTAGAGCTGGAAAAAGCGGAATTTCAATAGCTATCTCTAGCAACACAGAAAAAAGAAAAATTAAATCAATTGAAAAAAAAGGAGCTATAAAATTCATTCCAAAAGAGGTCCCAACAGGGAGTGAAATATGCTCAAATCAGTTATATAAACTTATAGATAAAATTGAGAATGTTGATGTTGATGAAGAACAAATCAAACCATTTCTAGATAATATCTACAAAAAACTTGAGTGGCTAAGTAGAGAAGAATTAATAAAAAGATTTGTGTCTGCTGAATTTAATAGATTTTTGAAATATTACAAAGAATCAAATAAACTTACTTCCAAAAGATCAAAAGAAAAAAGAAACTCTAAAAGAGGTGACAGGAATGGAAAATCATTAACAGGATTTTCTATTAATATTGGAAGAAAACACAGGGCAACTCCATTAGATATTATCTCAATTGTAAATAGAGCATTAAAATCTAACAGTATTGAGATTGGTAAAATTGAATTAAGTAGGTATCAAACATTTTTTGAGATTGATCAAGATTATAAAGATGATTTTGTAAAAAATATTAAAAAAATTGATTTTAAGGGTAATGATTTAATCCTGGGTGAGCCGTATGATTTTGAACAAAAACCTTCAAAAAGTAGCA
>CERW01146157.1_pt1 | contig 10407 bp, 6 predicted proteins | sample 530751 | NCBI WGS metagenome assembly CERW01 (sample SAMEA2620929, study PRJEB7988) | marine metagenome | biome: marine biome (ENVO:00000447); feature: surface water layer (ENVO:00002042); material: "saline water (ENVO:00002010), including plankton (ENVO:xxxxxxxx)" | depth 5 m | reverse complement strand
CCAGAAGATGCAATTGAAAAAGGTGCATTGGCACTATTTGGTGAAAAATATGGTGATGAAGTGAGGGTTCTATCTATTGGTCCAAAAAATGAGAAGGCCTATAGTGTTGAATTGTGTGGTGGAACACATGTAAAGAACACAAGTGAAATTGGTAAATTTAAAATTGTGAGCAGTACATCGGTCGCTGCTGGCATAAGAAGAATTGAAGCTCTAAGAGATAAAGATGTTGATGTATATTTATCTACTCAAACCACTAAAGATCAAGAGCAAGACGATATTCTTAAAAAGAAAGAGGCGCATAATAGTAAAATTAATAAAGAAAAAAATAAGATTGAAGATCTTATTGTTAAGCAAATTGATAATACACAAAAGATTTTAATAATTGCTGAACTGTGTCACGATATCAAAGCTAAAGAGCTAAGAGGTGTAATTGATAGTGCTAAGAAAAAAATTAAAAATGATGGGGTTATTGTTATTGCTACAGAAAATGATTCAAAGATTACCTTCTTAATTGGTGTCACTAAAAATTTATCAGAATCTTTATCTGCAATTGAAATTGCTGAGTATGCGTCATCAATAACGGGTGGCAATGGAGCGGGGGGTCGTAATGACTTTGCACAATCTGGCGGTGCTATTGAAGCAAATAGTAATCCTATAAAAGATTTAAAAGAATTTATTGTTTCTAAAATAGAAAGTTAATTAAGAAATAGCTGCTTGAAGATTCTCATCGATTTTTGCTAAAAATTCTTGAGTATTCAACCATTTTTGATTATCAGAAACCAACATTGCTAAATCTTTAGTCATATGGCCACTCTCTACAGTGTCAACACAAACTTTTTCCAAGGTGCTAGCAAAATCAATCAGTGGTTTATTTTCATCCATCTTTCCTCTGTAAGACAAACCTCTTGTCCATGCAAAAATTGAGGCTATAGGGTTAGTAGAAGTAGCTTCACCTTTTTGATGCATTCTATAATGCCTTGTTACAGTTCCGTGTGCCGCCTCTGCTTCAATAGTTTTGCCATCTGGTGTCATTAGTACACTTGTCATTAAGCCAAGTGAACCAAAGCCTTGAGCAACGGTATCAGATTGCACATCGCCATCATAATTTTTGCAAGCCCAAACAAAGTTTCCATTCCATTTTAGTGCTGCAGCAACCATATCGTCTATCAGTCTGTGTTCATAAGCAACACCATTAGCTTCAAATTTCGATTGAAACTCATCCTGGTAAATTTCCTGAAATAAGTCTTTAAATCTTCCATCGTAAGCCTTTAGAATTGTGTTTTTTGTAGATAAATAAACAGGCCATTTTCTCATTAATGCATAATTCATACAAGCCCTTGCAAAATCCCTAATAGAGTCATCTAGGTTATACATTGCCATAGCTATACCACTTGATGGAAAATCAAAAACGTCATATTCAATTGGGTCTGCAGATGCATCTTCGGGTGTCCATTTTATTGACAACTTTCCTTTACCTGGAACTTTAAAATCTGTTGCTCGGTATTGATCACCAAATGCATGTCTACCAATTACAATAGGGTCAGTCCAACCTGGCACTAGCTTTGGAATATTTTTACAAACGATTGGCTCTCTAAAGACAGTTCCACCAAGAATATTTCTAATGGTGCCATTAGGTGACCTCCACATTTTTTTAAGATTAAATTCTGTAACCCTATCTTCATCTGGTGTTATAGTTGCACATTTAACACCAACACCATGTTCTTTTATTGCATCAGCCGAAATAATTGTAACTTGGTCATCAGTTTTATCTCTATTTTCAATGCCAAGATCATAATAATGAAGATCAACATCAACATAAGGCAATATCAATTTCTTTTTAATGAATTCCCAAATGATCCTCGTCATTTCATCACCGTCTAACTCAATAACAGGGTTTTTTACTTTAATTTTTGTCATTTAAATTTAGAGCCTTCCTTAGTTCTGTGAGGTTATCTATTACGGTATAAGCATCTTTTATATTTTCACCAGCAAATTTGCAATCAATAGTTTTATCTATTAATCCAATTAATTCTGACCAATAATTATTAATATTAAATAGAATTATTGGCTTATTATGAATTTGTAGTTGCTTCCATGACAATACTTCAAAAAACTCCTCTAACGTTCCAATACCTCCTGGAAGAATCAAGAAGCCTTCAGCTTTATTAAACATTGTAATTTTTCTTTCATGCATTGTTTCAACAATTTGAATGCTAGATATATTTAAATTCTTTTTTTCTATTTCAACTAAATGATTTGTTATGATTCCTTCTACTTTACCTTTGTTAGCTACAGCAGCATTAGAGACAACTCCCATAATACCAGCGTCACCACCACCGTAGATTATTTTAATATTGTTAACTGCAAGTAGATTGCCTATTTCTTTAGCTGTTTGAGCAAATATTGGATCAGATCCATGAGAGGATCCACAGTAAACAGCAATTGATTTCATTCAGTTCAAGTTAGATTAGTTGACAACAATTTGCGAGTATCTTTTACCAAATAAAGATTTGAGGGCATCAGGAAGTGCCAATAAAGCAGGTGTTACGATCAGGGTAGCAACAGCAGCAAAACTTAAACCCCAAACTAAAGCCCATGCTAGTGGTTCAGTAAAATATGTCTCAGCACTCTTATAACTAATAGTTCTATCAAATATATTAATACTTAATTGTAATGCAGATGGCAGTATACCAATCACAGTTGTTATATTTGTTAAAAGAATTGGTCGAATTCTACTTTTAGTAGAAAGTATAATAGCTTTGATTTTGTTAGGCTCATCTTTTCTAATTTTTCTATAACTATCAATTAATATTATATTATTGTTCACAACAATACCTGCACAGGCAACAATTCCTAAACCAGTCATGATAATATTAAAATTCATCTGCAAAACAATTAACCCAACAAATATTCCTGTAGTTGAAAGAACTAGTGAAAATAAAATAATAAATGTGTGATAAAAATTATTAAATAAACATATTAAGATCATAAACATTGCCAATAAAGCAAATACAAAAGCACTCACTACAAAGTTAATTGAACTTTGAGAGTCTTCAGCTTCTCCTAAAAATTTAATATCAACTGCAAGCGGAAGACTTGTTGAGTTTTTCCAGGCTTTAATTTTAGATATCATCTCTGCAGTATTGGCACCCTTAGCTATATCGGCATTAATTACTAAATTTCTAGCACCATTTTTTCTACCTATTGAAAATATTTTATCTACAGGTTTTTTTATTATGAATTCTGAAACCTGTATTGCACCTTTTCCAGTATTAATTTTAAGAGTTTCAAGGTTATCAAGCGTTCTTTCGTCCTCTGGTAAGAATACTTTAATATCTAGTTCATCAGTATCTTTAGGGCGCATAGTTCCAATCTTTAAACCATCAGTAGCTAAATTAATTATCGCACCAATAGATTGAATAGGAATGTTGTACTTTCCTGTTTGTTTTCTATCAATATCATATCTCCACTCCAGTCCTGAGATGGGATATATAATTTCTGCATCTTCGATTCCATCTATACTATTAAGTTTTGATTTAATAATTTCAGCTGTTTGGCCTAGAAGCCTTGCATCAGCTGATGAGACTTCTATTTCGATAGGTTTACCAGCATTTAAGACACTACTTATTGAATTTTCTTTTACTTCGATTCCGTAACCAACAATTTCTTCAAAATCTTTTTTTAAGTTATTAATTATTATACTTGGATCTAAAATTTCATCAGGATTTTTAAATTCCATCCAAACTTTAGCAATTATGTCACTAGGGTTATTATCAAATATCCAAATATGTTTTCTTTGAACAGTATTGGCTACATAGTTTTGCACGTTACTATTTGCATCAACAATTTCTATAACTTCATTTATATATTTAGTTTTCTCTTCTGTAGTCAGATTTCCTCTTGCAGTTACATTTATTCTAGCGCCATCGGCCTTATCATCTGGAAAGAATTGAACTCCAGTACCTAGTTTACCATATAAAAATATTACCGTGACGAATGTGAGTAAGCTCAATATAGCTACTTTAATTGGAGACTGTATTGCAAGATTCAAAATAGTTTCATATTTGTTTAATAAAAATTGATTTTTTTTAACTGGTAAATGTTCCATCTCACCAGTTTTTCTTTCAATCATGGAACCCAAAGCGGGCACAAATATTAAAGTAACAATCAATGACGCACTAAGTACAACTATTACAGTAATAGGTATGACTCTTAACCATTGACCAATATTATCAGGCCAGAATATAAGTGGAATGAAGGCTGCGATAGTAGTTAGTGCCGATGCAATAATCGGCCAAAACATATTATATGAAGCATTAATATAAGAGTCTCTTCTCCTTACACCCTTCTCTTGTTCTGCTCTTGCAAATTCAGAAATAACTATTGGCCCATCAACAAGCATACCTACCGCAAGTATGAGGCCAAAGATAGTCATTAAATTATAGGTCATACCAATAGAGTCTAATATTAAGATTGAAAAAAGGTATGTTACTGGAATTGCAAATCCAATCAGCAGTCCACTTCTTATTCCAAGAACGCCAATAACAATAATCATAACTAAAATAATCGCTGTAATGACTGTATTCTCTGCAGCTCCAATTCTTTGATTTATGGAAATGGATTCATCGTCAATGATAATGGCTTTTATTTCAGGATGAAATTTGCCTTCATTTAATTTAAGTATTTTTCTTACAGAATCATAAGATTCTAAAACATTTGTTCCAGGTTTTCTGGCTACATCTATACCAAACGCTTCATAGCCATTAACTTTTACATATTCTTTTCTTTTTAAAAATGATCTCTCAATATCTGCTACATCCTTTAGCTCTAAAACAAAATTGTCACTTGTTTTTATTGGAAGATAATTTAAATCTTCGTAATCTTCATAAAGTCCTGGAACTTTAATTGAAAAATCTGCATTGCTATCTGCAAGAATTCCAGCTGGGACTAAATTATTATATGATTTTAAAGCATCAATTATTTCACTTATATTTACTTTATGCTTTTCTAATAAGGCAGGGTTGACAGTAATTTTAATTACTTCCTCCTTACTCCCATTGATTTCAACTTCAGTTACATTTTTTATGGTTTCAAATTGTTTTTTATATTCTTCAGCAGTGTTATGTAAAATTTTATATGGAACATCTCCATATATACCAATCTTTATTTCAGAAAATAATGATGAGTCATATTCACGAACTTCTACTATCTCAATATCATCAGGTAATTTATCTCTACTATCTTCAACTTTATTTCTCACAAATTTACCTAAGTTCTCTTCAGCTGTGTCTAAATTAAATTGCACCATAAACTGAACTAGACTGTCTTTAGAAACTGAAATTACATTCTTTATGCCCTCTAGAGACATTAGTTCACGCTCCAAAGGCTCAGCGACAAGTTTTTCCATATCGTCAGATACCAGGCCTTGATAACTTATTATTACTGCAACAGTTTTAAGATTTACTTCAGGACGCTCTTCTTTTGGAAAAGTTAAATAGGAAACATAGCCAAGTAATGTAACCATTAGTAAAAGAGTAGAAATTGTCTTCTTTCTTAAAAGAACTGCTGTAAGAATATTTTTTAACATTTAAATAAAAATGTACTTCTTTTTTCTTGATGCCATTAATTTCTTTACATGTCCTGGCAATACGATCAAGCAAGGAGTAACAACTAACGTTAAAATTGCTGAAAAGGATAGGCCATAAACAATACATTGTGCCAATGGTGCCCAGAAAGTTGTAGTAAAAGAATTATAGTCAATGGTTCGATAAATTGGATCAATACTTAAATCTAATGCCAAAGGTATTAATCCAAGCATTGTTGTAACAGTAGTCAAAAATATTGGTCTCAACCTTTGGGCACATGCTTTAAGTACTGAATTTTCAACATCACCATCATTTTTATTATGAATAAAATTATAGGCATCAACTAATATAATATTATTATTTACCACAATACCTGCCAAGGCAATTACTCCAATTCCATGAAGAATTGCACTAAATTCTTGATTAAAGACTAATAGGCCTGTGAAGACTCCAGCCGTGCTTATTACAACCGCTGTCAAGATTATAAAACTTTGATAGAAGCTATTGAATTGAGTAACAAGTAGGGCAGCCATAATAAGAATAGATATTATCATTGCCTGAACAACAAATTTCATAGAGTCATTTTGTTCCTCATTTTCTCCACCATATGTAATATCAATTTGAGAAGGATAATCTTGTTCGTTAACCCAAGTCTGTATTTCAGAAACTTTTTCTCCAACTGTAACACCATCAAGGGTGTTCATTTTTACATACATCACATTCCTTGCGTCATAGCGTCTTAAGAAACTGACATTATTTTTTGGCTTCTTAGATATAAAGTTACTAATTGGCACAGCACCTTTATTTGTCTCAATTGTTATTTCATCAAGCTGATCTATTGATCTTTCAGCTTCTGGAAATCTAACGTATATTTCTAACTCCTCATCAACATCATCTGGTCTATATTTTCCCATTAAAACACCATTGGTAACTAAGTTTATAGCAGTACCAATTGTAAAGATATCAGCTCCATATTGAGCTGCCTTAGGCTTATCTATTGTTAGTTCCCATTCAACTAATGGAATAGGTAAAGTATCTTCAATACTAGTTAATCCTTTAACATCTTCATTAATAAATTTACTTAACTCACGAGTAAAAGGAATAAGTAATTCAGTTGATGGTCCGGATAATCTAATCTCAATAGCTTTACCTACTGGAGGACCGTTTTGTAATTCATCAACTAAAACTTTTATACCAGCAATCTTAGCTGTTTCTTTTCGAATATCAGCAAGTACTTCGTATCCATTTTTACGTTCTTTTCGATCAACGAATTCAAAAAAGATATTTGCAATAGTATCTTCAGCGCTACCGCCACTGCTTCCAATTCCACCCATCCGACCAGTTTGAAGAAATACATTTTTTGTTCCAGGGTTATCTGTAAGAATTTTTTCTACTTCAGTTGTAAGTTCATTAATTTCATCAATAGATAAATTACCTCTGGCAGATACTTTAACTATTCCAAAGTAAGGATCTGTTTGACTAAAGAATACCATTCCAGGCCCGAATGAAACGTATGTAGAAATGATTAAATAAAGTGCAATAAGTATTGATGATAGAACAAGTATAGGTCTTTTGATCAACCAATTTAGCATGGAAACATATTTTCCTAAATAACCAGTAAGAGCTTCTAAATTAAAATCTTTTTCTGATCCAAGTCTTGAAAAATTTTCTTTAGATGATGATGATGCTATTCCAAAAACACTTCCAATTACTGGAACAAACAACAAGCTATAAAATAGTGCAATAAGGAGCACAATAAATATTGTTAGTGGCAATACACGCATAAATTGACCAGAAATACCTGGCCAAAAATACAATGGGATGAATACAGCAAGAGTTGTTGCTGATGAAGCTACAATTGGCCAGAACATTCTTTTGGCGGCATAAACATAAGCATCTCGCTTATTGAGTCCTTCAACCATTTTTCTATCAGCAAATTCAACTACAACTAGAGAACCATCTATAAGCATGCCTAAAGCAACTAAAATTCCAAAAATAACCATGAAATTATAATCATAGCCAGCTATGTATAATACAAACAGAGATACTAAAATAGATATTGGTATACCAGAACCAACAATAAGAGAGGATCTAATACCAAGTGCTAGCATAGTAATAATGACAACGAATAGTGTAGCTAATAATATATTGCCTTGCAGTGACTGCACTTGTTTAGCAATATAATTTCTATTATCTAATATAAATGAAATATTGATATCGTTTGATATTTTGCTCTTATAAATATTAACAACATCTTCAACTTGATTGAGTGTAGAAATAATATTTTCACCACGACTTTTTTTAACAAAAATGGATAGAGTTTTGACACCATCAATCTTAGAATAGCTTTCTCTATCTTTAAAATTTCTTTTTACTTTTGCTATATCGGATAAATATATTGTACTATTATCTGTAGATCTAATTGGTAGATCGTAAACATCTCTTGCTGTTTCAAATAGACCTGGAACACTAACTGAGAATTGACCTTTCCCTGTTTCAATCTCTCCAGCTGTAACTACCTGATTATTGTTAGCAACTGCTCTTAAAATTTCATTATAGGTAATGTTATAGCTTTGTAGCTGTGATCTATTAATTGTTGCTTCTAGTTGTTCATCGCGAGCCCCAACTATTTCTGCATCAAATATTGCAGGAATTAGTTCAATATCTTTTTTAATTTCACGTGCTAGATTTAACAAGTATCTTTCACCTGAATTAGCTGAGTTTATTGTAATAATAACAATAGGCTCATCATTTATTGACAGTTCCCTAACGATTGGATCCTTAGCATCTTCTGGAAACTTAGCCTCAGCATCACTTACAGCATCACGAATTTTATCTAGTGATATTTTCATCGAGTCAACCGCATCAAATCTTGCAATAACTGCAGCATAATTTTCAAAAGCAAAGCCCTGTAGTTCTTCTATGCCTGAAATACCTCTAATTTCATCTTCTAAAGGCTTTAAAAGTAATCTCTCTGAATCACTTGGAGAAATACCTGGAAGTGTTACACCAGCATAAACAAGAGGACTTGTTATTTCTGGCTCAGATTCAATTGGAATATTAATTCTGCCAATAATTCCAGCAAAAATTAATACAACCAGAATTGCAAGTGTTGTTCTTTTTCTATCAACTAAAAATTCAATCATAAGGTATATTTTTTTTCAGGATAACTCTGAACTAAGCCCCAACTGTCTGAACATTAACTGTTTGACCATCTATTACGTATTCCTGTCCAACTGTTATAATTTTAGTTTTTTCAGGAAGCCCTATTACCCATATACCCTCAGAAACATCTTCAATAATTTGAATCTTAACAAACCTAACAATGTTACCTTCAACAATTTTAACACCTAAATCACCTACATCATTTAAAGAAAGAAGGTAAGATGGGATTAGTTGTGCTTTTAATTCTTTTAGTGGAGCTTTTACAGTAGCTGTTACTCCCTCTCTAATTAAACCATCTTTATTATCAAAAGTGGCTTCAATTTTATAAGTCCTCGTTGCAGAGTTTGAACTCTTACTTATATAAGAAATTTGACCCTCAACGCTTCTGCCATCTAACAGTTCTATGCTAACTTTCTGTTTTGGAATAATTTGGGTAATATTTTTTTCTGTAACTTCACCAGCAACAATCATAGGATCTAACTGAATTACAGAGCCACACATTTGTGATGGAGAAATGAGGTCGCCAACTTTAACATTAATATCTTCAACAAATCCATCAAATGGTGCCTGAAGCTTAGTATTATTTAAGGCGTTTTCAGCAATTTCTCTTCTTGCAATAGCACCCTTTAATACTGCCTCAGCTGATGCAACAGCATTATCTGAACGATATCCCTCTTTAGCCAGAGACTCTATTGCGTTAAATTTTAATTGTGCCTGTTTTTCATTAGCAATAGCCTCATCTAATCGAGCACTTCTGTCTTCAGGATCAAGAGTACAAACAACATCACCTTTTTTAACAGCCTGACCCTTATCAATTGTATCTAAAATAGTCGAAGTCGTTTTGGGTCTTAATATAACTTTGTTTTCAGCTTCAGTTCGACCCCTAATTGTTAAAAAGTAAGTTTTATCTTTAGCAACAATATCAGTTGCTCTTACAGATATTATTTTTTCACTTGTAGTATCATCTACAACAACAGTGTCATTTTCAGATTTAAATATTCCAGAAGCAATCCATAGTATTAAAGCAATAAAAATGATTAGTGCTGATTTATAGTTAGTAGGTAGGTCTTTAAACTTCTTAATCATGTAATTTCTTTCTGTTTTTTTCAATGTAATTTATTGCAGTTTTTATAACTTCTGCCATTAAGCCTCTTGTAAATTGACCTTGTGCAGAGTTTCTTAGAGCATTCAAGTTTGAATCTTTTGCAATTGGTCCTTCATAAGTAATTAAGTTAAGTTGCTGTTGTGCAGATAGAATACGCTCATCAAGTATCAACTTTATATTTTGTTTTGGTAAAGATTTAGAAAACAATAATAACATTGCAAATTCAGATTTTATTTGATCACCATAGTTTCCCGACCTTACATATTTACCTGACTCTTCAAGTAACGTTTCTTCAAAATATGAAATACCTTTTTTTGTAATAGTATAAACTTTTTTATCAGGCTTCTTATCTTGAGCATGTTGTTTAACAGTAACAAATTTATCTTTAGTCAACTTACTCAATGCTGGGTAAATTGACCCAAAACTTAAATTGTAAATTTGATTAAGCGGTCCCTCTAAAACACTCTTAATGACATAACCTGTTGCCGGTCCACTTCTGAGAATTCCCAAACATATTGTGCTAGTTTGCATTATTTAAACTTTACTTTCTTT
>CERW01065387.1_pt1 | contig 10493 bp, 11 predicted proteins | sample 530751 | NCBI WGS metagenome assembly CERW01 (sample SAMEA2620929, study PRJEB7988) | marine metagenome | biome: marine biome (ENVO:00000447); feature: surface water layer (ENVO:00002042); material: "saline water (ENVO:00002010), including plankton (ENVO:xxxxxxxx)" | depth 5 m | reverse complement strand
ATGGTTCTTCCCGGTGAAACCAATGCCATAAACACCCTTTTTGGAGGCGAGCTGTTGGCCCGTATGGACCGTGCTGCCAGCATTACTTCTCAACGACATTCCGAAAAAGTTGTAGTTACGGCTTCTGTAAACCATGTAGCTTTTAACCATGCAATCCCACGGGGAAGTATTGTGACCATTGAGGCGAAAGTTTCAAGAGCTTTTAAAACTTCAATGGAAGTCTACCTAGATGTGTGGTATACAGATAATAACTTTAACAAGCCGATCAAAGCCAACGAAGCTATTTTTACTTTTGTGGCTGTCGATGAAAACAGAAGGCCCGTTGAAATTCCAGAACTAATCCCCGAATCTGAACAAGAAATAAAACGCTTTGAGGGTGCGCTAAGGCGGCGACAATTAAGCTTGGTTTTGGCCGGAAAGCTCAAAGCTGAAGAGGCCACGGAGCTCAAAGCACTTTTTAAGGGCTCTTAAGGGTTAGAGCTTATAAACCCAAATTGAGGGGTTCTGAATTGCGCTATCTTTATAAATACCAAAACTTAAAATAGATTCTCCGGAAGCCTTGTTTGTTATGACTTCTCCAAGGACCTGCTTGGTCGTTACTTTATCACCCTTGCTTACATAAAATTTGGATAGGTTTTTATAAACTGTGATGTAATTACCATGCCTAATCATAATGGTGTTGTTTCCGTTTTTGGGCGTCATGACCCCTTGAACAACCCCGTCAAAAACAGCCCGAACAGGCTCTCCTTTATTGGTAGCAATGCGAACACCATTGCTTTTTATTTTAATGCTTGGGTCGATTGGTGATGGATTGGTGCCAAAGCGCATTTTTACAACGCCGCTGGCAACCGGCCAGGGCAATTTTCCTTTATTGGCTGTAAAATTTGCCGCTAAAACCTTTTGCTCAGGCGTCATAGAAAAGGTTCTACTTTTGACTGATTTTCCTGCCTTTTTATTAGACGCCGCAATGGCTTCACGAATCAATTTTCTAATTTCCTTATCTAACTTCTCTGATGCTTTTTGTTTGTCTTTGATTTGCGCTGAGAATTTCTCCAAGTTTTTTTGGATCGATTCAATAAAGGCCTGCTGATCCTTGAGTTCTTTGTCCAAAATTAGCTTCGCAGCTTTGTTTTCGCCAACTAATTTTTGTTTGTCCTTTTTTTGAACTAATAAATCTTGATTTAGCAATTGCAGTTGTTTGGTTTCAACTTTTATAATTTCAGCTTGTTGCCTTTGATAATCTGCATATTGTTTGATGTATTGCAAGCGCCTGTAAGCTTGCTGAAAGCTTGAAGAAGACAATAAAAACATAAGTTTATTATCCCGGGCTCTATTTTTATAAGATTTGACAATCATGTCTGCATATGCCTCTTTTAGAGCCTTCAATTTTACGCGGCGGGTAGAGATTTCATCCTGATTGGCGTTGATTTCGCGCGTTAACAAATTGGCTTGTTGGTTGGTGATGCGGATCAGGTTTTTACGAACACTAATTTTGTAATTTAAATCTTCAACAGCACTCACAACAGATTTTTTTTCTTTTTTGCCAGCAAATAGCAACTTGGTTATTTCCCTGATTTCTTGTTGCAGTTCTCGGCGTTGTTCTTCTAATTCTTGTTGGCGTTGGCTTTGCGCATTAGCGTTCGATGAACCGATCGCCAAAAAAATAAAAAGAATGAAAGAAAAATATTTAAGCTTAGAGGCCATTAGAGATCAATCGGTTTATAGCCCGAGGGCATTTTAAATGGAAACCGCAAGGGCTGGTTTAAAATTACGGATTTTAAATTCAATTTCAAGCTGGTTTCCTTTTGATTTTCGAGAACTTTGATTGTTATTGATTTGGGAAATAATTGTGCGTCAATGGCTTGGAAGCTTTGGTAGTTTACATCAAGACTTCGATTTTCAAGAGGCTGGTATACAGATTGGCCTTCCAGTTTAAAAGAACCGGGGTTTATATAATACAACACTTGCAGTAATTCATTTACGTTTTTGGGTGCCAAGACATAAGACGTTTGGTTTGGTTCTCTTTTTAAAGCATTTGTTTTGGGATTAAAAAGGGCGTCTCCAAGCAATGCGTTTTCAATGTTTGAAAAATTGAGTTCAATGCCTAAGAAGTCATTTATAATTTCATAATCTCCATCAAAAAAAGTACGGTCTAATTTGTTATACATTTGAACTTTTTCTGGTGTTATTTTTAGGCGTACCATATTTAAAAAGGTATTAACCCATATCGTTTTACCGCGCTCCATGCGAAGTGTTAGTGTGTGTGTTTGTGATTTATTGCCTTCCGTCAATTCCAACTTAAGTCGTGCTTGAAGAGTGCTAAAGTCCGCCTTTTGATTTTGGTGTATTTTTAATATTTGCTTTGCTTTCATTTTTGAGTTACGCAGAGGCTCTGTGTCAATTTTTTTTGAAGTCCCGCAGCTAAAAACCAAAACTGCTGTTAAAGTGTATATAAGTTTTTTCACCATTGCTTATTAAGCGCTTTTGCCTTATTATTGAACGTCTTTGCTTTCGCAATATTGTTGTTTTTTGTGTAAAGATCAGCCATTAAAATATAATAGGCTTTAGCGGTTTCATTCTCTTCAAAAATATAATCCATCCCGATTTCAAGCCATTCTAAAGCCGCATCCCACTGTTGCAAGTGAAATTGGGCGCGGCCATAAGCTAAATACAGTGGGGTTTGTGTGGGGAAAAACTCCAATTGTGTTAAAGTAAATTCAACGGCGCGTTCGTATTGCATTGTTTCCAAGTAAAGATTTGCAATTGTTTGAATTAGGGCTAAATTTTCTGGTGTCTTTAGCAGTTCTTTTTCATAGAAACCCAAGGCTTTAAGGGGGTTGTTTTCTTCGTGGTAGTAGGCGGCCCATTCTAAATTGGACCTGTTAGAAACATCCAATGAAGCTGCGGGTTCCACTTCGGCCAATACCGATTTATAGGCGGGGTTTTCTTTAACGAATTGTAGGAAATCACTTAAAACTTTGACTTTTATATGGGGGGCCAATACATTACTGCTCGTTACTATTTTCATAGAGTTAATTGCCTTGTCATAGGCCTTATCATCAAGATAAAACTTATACAAAGCCACATGCACAATGTGAGATTGGGGATGAAATTTAAAAAAAGATTCGGAAGTCGCAAAGGCCTCATCCTTTAGGCCATACTGACTTAAAGTATAAATTAAATTTAAAAAATGTTGATCATTTTCTGGTGTTTCGCTAAGACGGTTCTTTAAAAACTGAACATGGTCGTTTTGATTGTCAGTTTGCAAATATATATTTACCCGAGTTTGATCACGTTCTGACGTATACCCATACTGTGCATCCAGTTTTTCAATTTGACTCAAGGCGGTTTCATAATGACCTGCGCTCACATTTAAATGCACCAAGTCCTCTTGGTATGCTTGGCGTTTGAAAAGCAGCGGTTTTACTGCTGCTATTGCTTTATTATAATCTTCCTTATGGACATATAATTGGTATAATTTTTCTTTATACCAAAAATTGTTTTCATCTAAAACAATGGCTTTTTGTAGATTAATTTCGGCGAGGGAATACGCTTTTGTTTTAAAATAAAGATCTCCAAGTTCATAAAAGACGACAGCGCGCTCTGGGTATAATTCAGTGCAGGTTATTAGAGCATCAATCGCTTTTGTATAATTTTCAATGCCCTTTTGTTTTAAGGCCTCATAAAAATTGTCTTGAAATTGCAGCTCTGGATCAGGGCTTGCTAAGTCCGTTAGACTGTCCTGCTTAATTTGTGCACAAACCATTGAGGTTAAAAAAAAGCTGAAAAAAAATAATATTAATAATTTTGGGTAAATCATTGGCGTCCTGTGCTTCCAAATCCACCAGCGCCACGGCTTGTTTCTGATAAACTTTGAACGGGGTTCCATTTAGCACGCTCGTGCTTGGCAATGACCATCTGAGCCACACGTTCACCGTTTTTAATAGTGAAATCTGCATTAGAAAGGTTTACTAAAATCACACCAATCTCTCCTCTATAGTCGGCGTCGATAGTCCCGGGGCTGTTCAGGACCGTCAAGCCGTATTTGGCGGCCAAACCACTGCGTGGACGCACCTGGGCTTCGTAGCCCACAGGGAGTGCCATAAAAAGCCCAGTAGGAATAATGCTCCGCTCCAATGGCTTTAAAATAATGTCCTGTTCAATATGGGCGCGTAAATCCATGCCAGCCGAAGCAATGGTCTCATAGCTAGGGAGGTCGTGAGAAGATTTATTGATGATATTGATTTTCATAATTAGGATTTAATAAGTTGTTTAATTTCGGTTTTCTCCTTAGCCCATACAACGGCTGTTAATATAAGAATCAAGGTGCCACCAACAATGTATTGTGCTCTGAAAACATAAAAAGATAGGATGGAAAACCCAATAGAGAGCGTCAGGTAAAGCCCTATTTTTTTTAAGTTATAAGGGACTTTATAATACTTTTGCCCAAGCTTGTAGGAAATAAAAGCCATGGCAGCATAGGCGGCCAGTGTGGCGGTGGCCGAAGCCATATAGCCAAACTTTGGAATGAAAAATAGATTGATGACCAGTGTTAATATGGCCCCAAAAATAGAAATGTATGCGCCGAATTTCGTGCGATCCGTAATTTTATACCAAACAGACAAGTTGTGATAGATACCTAAGAATAAGTAGGCCAGTAACAAGATCGGTACCACACTCATAGCCTCCCAATAGGCTTCATTTGGAATCAAAATTAGTTTTAAGACATCGACGAAAACAACAACGATTAAAAGGATCAGTGCCCCGAATATGACAAAAAGTTCTAATATTTTGGCATAATTCGTTTTTGCTTCTTTATGATTTGCGTTGCTAAAAAAGAAGGGCTCGATCCCCAAGCGATAGGCCGTCGCAAATAAGGTCATAAACAAGGCTAATTTATAACACGCAGAGTAGGTCCCGATGGCGGCTTTGGATAAGTTTTCAGGCAGCAGCCGCTCCAACAAAATTCGGTCAAAGGTTTCATTGATGGAAAAAGCAATTCCTGCAACAAGTACCGGGGTTGCATAGCGTAACATCTGCCTCCAAAGTTTGACGTTAAAATTATAATTGAGCTTAAAATAAAAAGGGATTAGTAACAAAAGTGTGGCGGCACTTGCTATCAAGTTGGCAATAAAAATATAATGTACTTCAAAATTAGGGCGGTAGAACAGGTCACAGAATGAGGACGTTTCTGCCCATGATTTTAAAAATAACAGCAAGACAATATTAAGCCCTAAATTTAGTGCTACATTCACGAGCTTAATGACTGTGTATTTGGCCGGCTTGCCGAGAGAGCGCAAATACGCAAATGGAATAATCACCAAAGCGTCGAAAAATAAAATCCACAAAACCAAGACTATATAATCGGCATTGATATGAATGAGGTTTGAGATTTCTTGTTTCAACAAATATCCCACAACCAAAACCAATGAAGAGGTCAACAGTAGAGAAATTGCTGAGGTGCTTAGAACCGTTTCTTTTTTTTGATCGCTATTAAAAAAGCGGAAAAAAGCGGTTTCCATTCCATAAGCCAAAAGCACATTGAACAGTACAAAATAGGCGAAGATTAAAGAGACATCGCCATAATCAGCCACATTCTCCAGTACCGATTTATCTGTATGCAAACGCACCAGTAAAAAACTGAGCATTTTGGGAACCACCGTAGCCAACCCGTAAATAAATGTTTGCTTATAAAGTGTTTTAAGCTGCGTCAAACTACTGGATTTATGAGCTTAAAAATACACTTTTTACGGCAGATATAATAATTATTAATCCGGTGGCGCAGAGGGGTATGCGATGCTGGGCTGTTGCTGCAAAGCTTCAATTTTATAATAGTAACGCTTGTTCTGAACTTGATAGCTCAGGATGCAGGCATTGTTTCTCAAGGGGAAAGGGGAACGGTCCCCGGCAGCTAACAATGAATTGTGCATTTCTTTCAAGACATTTTGACTTAAAACAAGGTCTTTCTTTTGATTATGAGGTGTGTCAAAGCGACCAACGATTCTTTTATTTTGGTAAACAGCCTTTACGCGCTGACCCCTAAAATGGAGGCTGTCCGGGTCGAAACCCTTGGTTCCTTCTACCGGAATAAAAACGTTGATGCCACTACCTCCGCCAGGAATGCCCGCAATCCATGCTTGGTAATACGGGGCTTGAGCTAGTACAAAAGGAGGTGTGCTTTGAAGTGTGACTGGTTGACTCCCTTTGCATTGTATGAAAAGAGAAATTAAAATTAATAAAATAAGTGACTGTGTTTTTATGACCTTCATTCACGTAGATTTACCTCTATTTAATATCAAAATTCATTCCATAAAAAAGCCCTGCAAGCTGCAGGGCAGTATGTGTTTGCAAACGCTTGCTTTAGTTGTTCAGCGCCTCAGCACCTCCAACGATTTCAAGAATCTCATTGGTAATGGCTGCTTGTCTTGCTTTATTATAGGTCAATTTTAATTGATCCCTTAGTTCTGTAGCATTGTCCGTTGCCTTGTGCATGGCTGTCATTCGGGCGCCATGCTCGCTAGCAAAACTATCTCTAATGGCTTTGAATAATTGTGTTTTTAAAGACTTTGGTATCAAGGTTTCGACAATTTCCGCTTTCGAGGGCTCAAATATATAGTCTTGATTTACATTTATACTTTCCGTGGTTGAAACAATGGGTAAAAATGGCTCCGTCATCACAACTTGAGTGGCCGCATTCTTAAATTTATTGTAAACCAATTCAATTTTATCAAATGCTCCCGATTCAAACTGCGCCATCAACATCTCGGCAATTGTTGCAACATTTTCAAAAGTCAAATCATCAAAAACACTGCTTTGGTTTGAAATGACTTGGTACTCTTTTGCAAGTGCATCATTGCCTTTTTTTCCAATGGCCACTACAGAAACTTTTTGGTTCGCATAGCCCTTCGCTAAATGAGTCGCCTGTTTAATGATGTTAGAATTAAAGGCGCCACATAGCCCTCTATTGGAAGTAATGGCTACAATAAGTACTGTTTTTATGTCGCGCTGCTCTGCAAATTTACTGCCACTGTCCGCATCTAAAGTGGTGCTTAAATTTTGTAAAAGCTCTGTGAGCTTATCTGCATAGGGGCGCATGGCAGTAATGGCGTCTTGGGCCTTTTTTAACTTGGCAGCAGAAACCATTTTCATGGCACTTGTTATCTGCATCGTAGACGATACAGACGAAATTCTATTTCTTATTTCCTTTAAATTTGCCATGCTTTAAACTAGTTGTATTTGGCAGACATGTCTTTTGCTACTTTTGTTAAGGTGTCTGTGACCTCGTCTGTAAGCTTCCCGGATTTAAGAGTGGCTAGAACATCGCTGTGTTTTGCTTTTAAAAATTCGATGAATTCAGCTTCAAACTCTTTGACTTTATTTACAGGGACATCGCGCAATAAATTTTTAGATCCTGCATATATAATCGCAATTTGATCTTCCACCTTAAAAGGATCATTTTGTGCTTGCTTAAGAATTTCAACGTTTCTTTTTCCTTTTTCAATAACGTTCAATGTGACAGCGTCCAAATCTGAACCAAACTTGGCAAAGGCCTCTAGTTCACGGAATTGTGCTTGATCAAGTTTTAATGTTCCAGACACTTTCTTCATGGATTTAATCTGTGCATTACCGCCTACACGAGATACTGAAATCCCTACGTTAATCGCTGGGCGAACACCTGAGTTGAATAAATCTCCATCCAAGAAAATCTGACCATCTGTAATCGAAATTACGTTTGTAGGAATGTAAGCAGATACATCCCCCGCTTGTGTTTCAATGATTGGAAGTGCTGTTAAAGAGCCGCCGCCTTTTACCAACGGCTTTAAGGATTCTGGCAAATCGTTCATGTCTTTTGCAAGGTTGTCATCGTTAATGACTTTTGCAGACCGCTCCAACAAGCGCGAGTGTAAGTAAAATACATCCCCTGGGTAGGCCTCACGTCCTGGAGGACGGCGTAATAATAGTGAAACTTCACGGTAAGCTACAGCTTGTTTTGACAAATCATCATAAACAATAAGAGCAGGTCGGCCAGTATCTCTAAAATATTCTCCAATTGCAGCGCCCGCAAACGGTGCATAAACCTGCATTGGCGCAGGGTCTGATGCGTTTGCCGCTACAATTGTAGTGTAAGCCAAGGCTCCTTTTTCTTCAAGTGTTTTTGAAATTAATGCAACGGTAGACGCTTTTTGTCCTACCGCAACATAAATACAATATACAGGTTCTCCTGCGTCGTAAAATTCTTTTTGATTTAAAATGGTATCTATACAAACCGCTGTTTTCCCTGTTTGACGGTCTCCAATTACAAGTTCTCTTTGTCCGCGTCCTACGGGAATCATGGCATCAATGGATTTTATTCCTGTTTGAAGTGGTTCGGTGACCGGCTCACGGAATACAACGCCTGGTGCTTTGCGCTCCAATGGCATTTGATAAAGATCGCCATCAATAGGCCCTTTCCCGTCAATGGGTGCGCCGAGGGTGTCTACCACGCGTCCTACAATCCCTTCTCCAACATTTATGGAAGCGATACGACCTGTGCGTTTGACTGTTGATCCTTCTCTAACAACTTTAGAAGCGCCTAAAAGTACAATCCCGACATTATCTTCCTCAAGATTCAAAACAATCCCCTCAAGACCGCCTTCAAATTGAACCAATTCGCCATACTGTGCATTGGACAACCCGTAAGCACGGACAATCCCATCTCCTACAGTCAATACGGTTCCTACTTCGTCTAAGGACGCAGTCGCTTCAAATCCTGAAAGTTGTTGCTTTAAAATTGCTGAAATTTCAGCTGCTTTTACATCTGCCATTTTAATTTATTTGAAATTTATTTTTTAATTCGTTTAATTGATTGGAAACACTGGCATTGTATTGCTGGTCCCCTACTCGTAAAATAAAACCTCCTAGAATGGTTTCATCTACTGTTTTCTTTAGGCTTATCTCTTTACTTGACAATGTTTTAAGCTTTGCCATCACCTTTGCTTCCATGGCCGAGGTCATTGGAACTGCTGTTGTAACGGTCGCCTCTTCTTTGTTATTGAGCTGGTCATACAACTGCTTATACTGCAAAGAAATTTCCCCAAGTAAATCAATGCGCTTGTTTTGTGCTAAAGTTTGAAATAACGACTTTACTTCGGCGCTAAAACTGTTAAAGACTTTATCTAAGACCGCTACTTTTTCTGAAAGTTTTACCACGGGAGATTTTAAGGCTTCATTCAGTGAGGGATTAGAGACTATGGCATGTGCAATTTGATCCATTTCTAATTGGATTTTTTCTGATGTTTGGTTGTCCGTTGCCACGCTTAAAACGGCTTTGGCATATCGAATAGCTGCTCTCGTCCCTGTCATAGTGTCCCTTTAGTTCAAAGTCGCGTTATCCAACATGGATTCGACCAATTTCTCTTGCTTTTCTGTATTTGATAATTCCTCACGCACCACTTTCTCTGCAATTGAAATGGAGATTTGTGCAACCTGTGATTTTAAATCTGCAATCGCAGCTTTTTTCTCTGCCTCAATAGCGGCTTGAGCTTGTGTGATCAGCTTATTGGCCTCTATTTTCGCGTCTTTCTTGGCATCATCAATCATTTTGTTTTTTAACTCGCGGGCGTCTTTTAGCATCGCTTCGCGCTCAGCGCGAGCCTCTTTTAAAATGCGTTCGTTGTCCGCTTGTAAATTTTCCATTTCTTTACGGGCTTCAACAGCGGAGGCCAAAGCATCTTTAATGCCTTTTTCTCTTTCACTGACGGCGCCCAAAATAGGCTTCCAGGCAAATTTTTTCAATATAAAAAGGAGCACTAAAAATGTTATCGAAGTCCAAAATATGAGACCAAACTCAGGTGTTACTAAATCCATTTCTTCTATTTAAAAATATTTAAATTTTAAAAACACAGAAGCAATCAATAGTTTGCTTCTGTGCTTAATCCTTAACCTTGTAAAAAAGCTACAACTACACCAAATAGTGCAACCGCTTCAACAAAAGCTGCAAAAACTAATGCAGAAGTTTGAAGCTTTCCTTGCATCTCTGGTTGACGTGCCATAGCTTCCATGGCAGAACCACCAATTTTACCAATGCCAATCCCAGCTCCGACAGCTGCTAGTCCAGCTCCAATAGCTGCAATCCCTGTAATATTCATAATTTATAATTTAAGTTAGTGATGTTCTTCTTCTGTTGCCATCCCAAAATAAAGGGCAGACAATATTGTAAATATGTATGCTTGTATTGCCGTAACAATTACTTCAATGACTGTAATAAATAACGAAAATGCCACAGAAACAGGTGCTATTGCAATAGTTTTAAAAACAAATATTAATGACATTAATGCTAATATAATCACATGCCCTGCTGTAATATTGGCAAATAGCCTAATCATTAGAGATACTGGTTTAATAAAGATCCCTATAATTTCAATCGGCATTAAAAATATTTTCATTGGCACAGGTAATCCTGGCATCCAAAAAATGTGCTCCCAATAATTCTTATTGGCACTAAATGTTGTAAT
>CERW01030769.1_pt1 | contig 10703 bp, 8 predicted proteins | sample 530751 | NCBI WGS metagenome assembly CERW01 (sample SAMEA2620929, study PRJEB7988) | marine metagenome | biome: marine biome (ENVO:00000447); feature: surface water layer (ENVO:00002042); material: "saline water (ENVO:00002010), including plankton (ENVO:xxxxxxxx)" | depth 5 m | reverse complement strand
CAAAGCACATCCAAAAGCCATAGTACTAAATTCAAATTTTTCTGCTGAATTTGGATAGTCAACTCTTGAAGCATCTAATTCCCACATATTTTTATGACTTCTAAATCCTACCAAGCCTGGTTCTAATTTTTTTGAAAGCTCTGGAGTAACATACATAAATGCTGCCCCAAATGGACCACAAAGCCACTTATAAGCTCCACAAACTATTGCATCAATGGGTGTTTTTTTAACATCGATAGGAATAGCCCCTGCTGATTGAGTAGCATCTATAATTAATAATGCATTATGCTTCTTTGCTGCATTAGATAGCAAATCTAAATCAAAGACCTGTCCATTACTATATTCAACATGAGATATACAAACGACCGATGTGTTTTTATCAATTAAATCAATAATGCTTTGTGTACTAATAAAGTTATTTTTTTCCTTACTTAATCTGACTTCACATCCAGTAGAACTAGCAATTCTCATCCAAGGATAAACAGTGCTTGGAAAAACTATATTAGTACTTACTACATTTTGACCTTTTAATGGCATTATCGCCCAAGCCAATGAGCTAAGCAACTCTGTTGCACTAGATCCAGCAGCAATATTGTTTGGATTAGTATTTATTAGCTTTGCTGCTGATGTATGAAGATTCAAAAAAACATTTTGCTCAGCTATCTCATTAAAATTATTACTACCATTCTTTGCAAGATCTTCAACCCATTTATTAATCTCTTTTTCAGCATTCTTATGCATGAGTCCCACATTGGCAGTATTTAAGTAAGTAAAATTATTTGCTGATGGAAAATCTTTATTTGAGACTAAACGTTTCATGAAAGCCAGCGTAAATAGCCATAAATATTCATTCCCATTATAACAAAAGACATCGCTGCTGTAGAGTAAGCTTTTTTATAAATTGAATAAATTCCAACAAAAGCATTCCCTAACATCCAAACAATCCATGAAGATAAGAATTCGTTTGCATTAAGATAATAACCAAAGATTACTAAGCCTGCACCCACCCATCCCATTAGTTTAAGTTTTAGTGATTCTGAATTATTTTTAAAAGGATTTTTCATATTTTAATCTACAAATAAAAAACTTTAGTAAATAAGGGGAGGATAAAACTTAAAAATTAAGCTAAGCTTTTGCTTTTTATTATATTTTCATTTCTTCAAATAACCATGGATTTATATTCTTATATTTTTCTTCAAAAGATATAATTTGATCTTTTTTTTCTAAAGTTTGCCCAATTTCGTCTAATCCATTTATTAAACAAGCTTTTTTGTAATTATCTATTTCAAATTGAATTTTATCGCCTGTTGATAGTTTGATTAATTGGTTTTTTAAATCAACCTTAATTTTAAAGCCTGGATTTTGATCAACTTTTGTAAATAGATTTTGAATTACAGTTTTTTCTAAATTAATTGGTAAGATTCCATTTTTAAAACAATTGTTATAGAAAATATCTGCAAAACTAATTGCAATTATAGCTTTGATTCCATAATCCATAATTGCCCAGGGGGCATGCTCTCGACTTGATCCACATCCAAAGTTTTTCTTTGTTAGAATTATCGATGCTCCTTTGTAGCGTTTTTGATTAAATATAAAACTTTTATTTAAAGGTCTTTCATCACAGGAAACACCAGGCTCTCCTTTATCTAAATAACGCCATTCATCAAAAAGGTTTTGACCAAAACCAGTTCTTTTTATCGACTTTAAAAATTGTTTTGGAATAATTGCATCTGTATCAATATTTGAGCGATCAAGAGGAACTACTATACCTGTAAAACTATTAAATTTTTTCATTTATTATCTATCATTTCACGAACATCAACAAAGTGCCCTTCTACTGCTGCTGCTGCTGCCATAATTGGACTTACCAAATGTGTACGGCCACCTTGACCTTGTCTACCTTCAAAATTACGATTTGAAGTAGAGGCGCAACGTTCTTCAGGTTCTAGTTTATCTGCATTCATTGCAAGGCACATAGAACAGCCAGGCTCTCTCCATTCAAAACCAGCCTCTAGAAAAATTTTATCAAGACCTTCATCCTCAGCTTGACTCTTAACTTCACCTGAACCTGGGACCACCATTGCAAGCTTTATATTTTTTGCGACTTTTTTCCCCCTAACAATAGTTGCTGCAGACCTAAGGTCTTCAATTCGAGAATTTGTACAAGAGCCAATAAAAACTTTATCTAATTTATAATCGGCTAATGAGTCCCCAGGTGAAAGACCCATATATTTTAAAGCATTTTGAGTGCTGCTATTGTTATTTAAAGGAATATTTTCACCAACATTTAGACCCATCTCAGGTGAAGTACCCCAAGTAATTTGAGGTGAAATATTATTTGCATTTATTTGAACGATATTTTCAAAGTCAGCATCTGAATCAGAAAAAAGTGACTTCCAATACTTTGTAGCTTTTTCCCAATGTTTACCTTTGGGTGCAAGCATACGTCCTTTTAAATATTTAATTGTTTTATCATCTGGTGCAATAATCCCTGCTCTCGCCCCAGCTTCAATAGCCATATTACATACTGTCATTCTAGATTCAATTGATAAATCTTTAATAGTATCTCCTGCAAATTCAATTGTGTATCCTGTTCCACCTGCTGTTCCAATTTTTTTTATAATTTGAAGAACTAAATCCTTTGCCGTAACACCTTTTTGCAATTTTCCATTAACCATAACTAACATATTTTTTGATTTTTGCTGAATCAAGCATTGAGTAGCTAATACATGTTCAACTTCAGAAGTCCCAATTCCAAAAGCTAATGCTCCCAATGCTCCATGTGTTGCAGTGTGAGAATCACCACAAACTATAGTCATGCCGGGCAACGTTGCACCTTGCTCAGGACCAATTACATGAACAATGCCTTGTCTAATATCATCCATAGGAATATATGGCACATTGAAATCCTTACAATTCATAATCAATGTATTTATTTGTAATGCTGAGATTGGATCAGATATCCCCTCATTTCTTTTTTCTGTAGGAATATTATGATCAGCTACGGCTAGATTTGCTGAAGCTCTCCAAGGTTTTCGATTTGCAAATTTTAATCCTTCAAAAGCTTGTGGAGATGTGACTTCATGAATTAAATGTCTATCAATATAAAGTAAAGCATTGCCATTTTTATTTTTATGAACTAAATGTGATTCCCATAATTTATCGTAAAGTGTTTTACCCATTGTTATTAGGGTGTAGTAATTGCTTCAAAGAGTTCATTTACATCAGGTTCAATACTGGACTCGTTAATTGCTTGAAGATAAGCTTTAGCGCTAGCCTCAACAATATCAGTTGAGATTCCTCTTCCAGAAAATATATTCTCACCATTTTTCAACCTTAGATGAGCTTCACCTTGAGCAGATCTTCCTACAGTCACTGATCTAACTTGATATGATTCGATATGGAATTTAGAATTTAACGCTCTGTCTATAGCGTTAAAGCATGCATCAACGGGCCCATCACCTGTTGCAGATTCTTCAACTAATTTTTGATCAGATTTTATCCTTACCGTTGCAGTTGGTATTGTCGTAGTACCAATATTTACATGTAAGTAATCTAACTTATGTGCATAATCTTTCTGAGCCACCTCTTGACCCATTAAAAGTCTTAAATCATCATCAAAAACTTCTTTTTTCTTATCTGCCAATTTTAAAAACTCTTTATATACTTTATTTAGTTCTTCTTCAGTTGGTTCAAAGCCAATTGATTTTAATCGAGATATAAGTCCGTGCCTACCTGAATGTCGGCCCAACACTATTTTTGATTTATTTACACCTACTAACTCAGGGTCCATTATCTCATAAGTTTTATTATCTTTCAACATGCCATCTTGATGGATTCCTGATTCATGAGCAAATGCATTTTCACCAACAATGGCTTTATTAGGTTGGACAATCATTCCAGTAAAAGAAGATACCATTTTACTCGAATTAAAAATCTCAGAGGTATTAATATTTGTTTCAACATCCCATAAATCCTCTCTAACAGCGATTGCCATTGCAATTTCTTCCAAAGATGCATTACCTGCTCTTTCACCAATACCATTAATTGTACACTCTACTTGACGAGCCCCATTTGATATAGCTGAAAGTGAATTTGCAACAGCTAATCCAAGGTCATTATGACAATGGACACTTATTACAGCTTCATTAATATTTTTTACTCTAATTTTTAATTCAGCAATTTTTTTACCAAACTCTAAAGGCATAGTATATCCAGTTGTGTCTGGAATATTAATAGTTTTTGCACCAGCCTCAATTACAGCCTCAATCACTTCGGATAAATAACCTATATCTGTTCTTCCTGCATCTTCAGGCGAAAATTCTACATCATCTGTAAATGTTTTTGCTAGCTGAACTGATTCACAAGATATTTTTAAAATATGTTTACGCTTTTCTTTAAGATTCTTCCCATAACGTTCATTCCCAAATTTTCCCATCATATGAATATCTGATGTTCCAGCAAAAGTATGAATTCTAAAGTTTTCCGAGTGCTTCAAAGCATCATAAGCAGCTTTAACATCCTTATCAACAGTTCTAGCTAAGCCTGCTACTACTGTATCTACCGCACCAGCAATACGTTGTACAGCATCAAACTGAACTTTAGATGAAACAGGGTATCCTGCTTCAATTACATCAACATTTAGTTTATTTAACTGTTTTGCAATTTCAATTTTTTCCATCAGGTTTAAGGAACATCCAGGTGCTTGCTCTCCATCACGCAAAGTAGTATCAAAAACTATAATTTTATCCTTCATAAGACATCCTCACCATTTCAATTATTGTATCTGACTTATCAGCACATTTCTCTAATATTAGATCGCGCATAACTGAGGTAGTTACTAGAGTCGTATTTTCTGAACTTATATCTAATGTACGATAACCCAATTCTAAAACTTCATTTATAGCATCATAAATCATCTGTGCAGCCTGGGGGAGATTAAACGTATAATCAAGCATCATCGCAACAGATGCTACCATCGCTAATGGGTTTGATTCATTTTTACCTGCAATCTCAGGAGCCGTACCATGTACTGGTTCATAAAGAGAATGTTTGGACCCAAGACTTGCTGAAGGCAACATCCCTAAACTTCCAGTAATCATGGCAGAAATGTCACTTAATATATCTCCAAACAAGTTTTGTGTTAAAATTACATCAAACTGTTTGGGGTCTCTTACTAGTTGCATAGCAGCATTGTCTACATACATTTCGTTAAGAGTAACATCAGTGTATTCTTTATGAACGCTTTCAACGACATCTTTCCAAAATTGGGAACTTTCAAGAACATTAGACTTATGTACAGATGTTACTAGATTATTTCGTTTCCGTGCTAGTTTGAAAGCAGTATGAGAAATTTGCTCAACCTCTTCACGTGTATAACTAAGAGTATTCCATCCTTTTTTCTTATCCATTCCTCTAGGTTCGCCAAAATAAATTCCACTTGTTAACTCTCTAACAACCATAACATCTGCTTTACGAATCACATCAGGCTTTAATGAAGAAGCTTTTAAAAGAGGGCTGTAGATTTTAGCTGGGCGAAGATTAGCATACAAACCTAATGATCTTCTTAATTTTAAAAGTCCTTGTTCTGGTTTCTTATCATGTGGCTCATTTTCCCATTGAGGTCCTCCAACAGCACCCAGTAGAACTGAATCCGCTTTTTTACAATTTCTAATTGTTTCTTCTGTTAAAGGCGTACCATATTTATCGATAGAGCTCCCACCAAAAGATTCTTTTTTACAATTAAATTTTATATTGAATTCTTGCCCTACTAAATCAAGTATTCTAAGGGCTACTTCCATAACCTCAGGGCCAATTCCATCTCCTGGTAAAACTGCTATGTTATATGATTTCATTGATAACCTTATTTAATATTTTCAGGTCTAAGTGGTCTTAATTCTTTGCCAGCTTGCCACATTTCTTGATTGTTAATTTCTGTTAATTCTTTTTCTAATTGTTCACGATAATCTTCTTTAGAGTTAGTTTCTATTGCAATTCTTGCTTCATCACCACTAAGCACACTTTGATAACAATCTTCAATCACAGGTTTAAGTGTATCTTTAAATTTTGGAGCCCAGTCTAAAGCACCTCTTTGAGCTGTTGTTGAGCAATTTGCATACATCCAATCCATTCCTTTTTCAGCTATTAATGGATATAAACTTTGGAGAGCTTCTTCAATTGTTTCATTATATGCCTCAGATGGTGAATGACCATGTTCTCTTAACACTTCATATTGAGCTAAAAAAGCTCCTTGTAGTAATCCCATTAAAACACATCTTTCTCCTGTTAAATCTGAATGTACCTCTTTTTCAAAAGTGGTTTCAAATAAATGACCTGAACCAAATGCAAATGCCGTTGATATGCATCGATCTTTTGCTTTTCCTGTATAATCTTGGTGGATTGCATATGATGCATTAATTCCTCTTCCATCTAGAAAATGGTTTCTTACTGTTAGACCGCTTCCTTTAGGTGCTACTAAAATCACATCCACGTTTTCAGGAGGAATAATTTGAGTATCTTCATGAAAAACTATTCCAAATCCATGTGAAAAATAAATTGCATCTCCATCATTTAAGTTTTGCTTTACCATTGGCCAAAGTTGAATTTGAGCAGCATCAGAAACTAAAAACTGAATGATTGAACCACGTTTTACAGCATCTTCTAATTCAAATAAGTTCTCACCTTCAACCCAGCCATCTTTAACTGCATTATTCCAGCTTTTACCACGACGCAAACCAAGAATAACATTAAAACCTTGGTCTCTCATATTAAGACCTTGCCCCCTACCTTGGGGTCCATAACCAAGTATAGCCGTAATATCTTTATCTAAGATTTCTTTACATTTTTTAACAGGATAATCAGACCGCTCTACAATAGTTTCTTTATATCCATTAATATTGATCTCTTTCATAATTCATTATTCCTTAATTATGGTATGAATTTATTTTTTCGGGTTGCCATTTGTCTTCTTCAGATTTAATCTTATTTTTATCTGATGTTACATTATGGGTTTTTCCTTTACGCATTGACATTTTACCAGTTCGCATTATTTCGGAAATATTATATGGCTCTAAAGATTTAACTAATTGATCAAGAATTTCTTCTTGATCAGCTGCTTCAACTATAATTGACTCTGAATTATTTTCAACGACTTTAGCGCCATAGCTATTTACTAAATTTTCTATTTCGTTAAATTTTTCAATATTGGATTCGATTTTAATTAAGATAAATTCACGAGTGATACAAGGAAGTTCAGATACATCTTTTACTGCAATAACATTTACAAGATTTAATAGATTAAAATAAATCGTCCCTCTTTTACTTCTATCAATTTCATCAACTACGATGGTCAGGCGAGCTATGCCAGGTGTTTCGCTACTCCCAGAGACAACGCTTACAATATTAAAATTTCTACGGCGAAATAAAGTCGCAATACGATTTAAAACTCCAGGTTTATCCTCTACTAAGGTTATTAGAGTTTGTTTCATACTAGAGATTCCTCTTTATTTTTAATTGCTTTCAGACTATTTATATCCGATGGTCTTTCAATCATTTTATGTAAGTCTGCACCAGTTGGGACCATGGGGTAAACCATATCTTCTTTCTCAACAACAAATTCAATTAAAGAAGGGCCTGGTTGTTTTTGAGCTTTACACATGGTTGGAATTACATCATCTAATTCTTTTACTCTGAAGGCTTCAACTCCGTATGCTGAAGCCAACTTGATATAGTCTGGACTCATTATTGGTGTTTCTGAATATCTAGCATCATAAAACATTTCTTGCCACTGTCTAACCATTCCTAGATAGCCATTATTAATTATGGCAATATTAATATTTCTATTTTCTTGAACAGCAGTCCCTAATTCTGTCATTGTCATTTGAAAACTCCCATCCCCAACAATTATCCATACCTCCCTATCTTTTTCATAAAAACTTGCACCAATACCAGCTGGGAGACTAAAGCCCATTGTTCCAAGTCCACCAGATGTAAGTAATGTTCTAGGGTCATTATGCTCATAATATTGTGCTTCAAGCATTTGATGTTGTCCTACATCCGTCACTATAAGTGCATCTCCTTTTGTACCTTCCCATATTTTACGAATGACATGAGCACCCATTAAGGTATCGGTATTCTGATGAATTATATCTCTACTTGATGATTCACTTTTCCATTTATTAATTTGATTAAACCAAGGGCTATGATCTTCTCTATCAATGTGAGGTAAAACTTGAGATAAAACTTCATTTAAATCACCAAGGATTGGAAGATCAACCTTAACATTTTTATTTATTTCTGCAGGGTCTATCTCAATATGAATCTTTTTAGAATTCGGCGAATAGGTTTTTAAATTTCCTGTAACACGATCATCAAAGCGCATTCCACAAGCAATTAAAAGGTCTGCTTTTTGAATTGCTTGATTAACCCAAGAATCTCCATGCATACCCATCCATCCAACAACAAGTGGATTGCTCTTTGGAACCCCACCAATTCCTAACAAAGTTGTTCCAATTGGGATATGTGCTTTATCACACATTTTCATTAGGTTTGATGTTGCTTCAGACATAATTACACCATGACCAGCTAAGATAAATGGTCTCTTTGAATTTTTAATCAATTGGGAAAAGCTTTTGACTTGTTCTTCATTTAGATCTTTAGATTTAACTTCTCCGGGTAATTCAACTGAATCTTCAGGATAGCTATAATCAATAGATTGATTTTGAATATCTTTAGGAATATCAATTAAGACGGGTCCCGGCCTTCCACTTCTAGCCACATGAAATGCTTCTTTAATTGTAGAAGCTAGTTCATTGATATCCATTACAAGATAATTATGCTTTGTAACGGGTATAGTAGCACCCGTGATATCAATTTCTTGAAAAGCATCAGTCCCAATTACAGAAGAAGGGACTTGTCCAGTAATACATACAATTGGAATAGAATCCATCATCGCAGTAGCAAGACCTGTAATCATATTAGTTGCACCAGGGCCAGATGTTGCCATAGCTACACCCACTTTTCCGCTTGCACGAGCAAAACCATCTGCCATATGTGTTGCACCCTGTTCATGTCTAACAAGTACATGATGAATTTTATCACGATATTTCTCTAAAGCATCGTAAGCAGGGAGAATAGCGCCACCAGGATAGCCAAAAACTACACTTACATCTTCTTTTGCAACGCAATCCCAAATAATTTCTGCACCAGTTAATTGTTTTTTATTCATTTTATCTTTTGATATCCTATTTTAATACTGCACCAGTATTAGCTGATGTAACCATCCTAGCATAACGACCTAAATATCCATTTTTAATTTTAGGCTCAAAATCAGGAAGGTTATTTAACCTCGAATTAATTTCTTCTTCTGATAAATCAACATTGATAGTTTTTTCTGGAATATTAATATTAATTATATCTCCTTCTTTTATAATAGCTATTGGACCTTTAACAGCTGCTTCTGGTGAGATATGTCCAATACATGCACCTCTAGTTCCTCCAGAAAAACGTCCATCTGTTATTAATGCAACTTTATTACCTAAACCCATACCCATAATTGCACTAGTAGGTGATAGCATCTCTGGCATACCAGGGCCTCCTCTTGGACCTTCATAGCGAATAACAACCACATCGCCAGACTTTACTTGTTTTCCTAATATACCCGAGAGTGCTTCTTCTTGAGATTCAAAAATTCGAGCTGGTCCAGAATGAATTAACATTTTTTCATCCACAGCTGCAGTTTTAACTACAGAACCATCTGGAGCTATATTCCCAAATAAAATAGCTAAACCTCCTTCTGTAGAGTAGGGCTCTTTAACAGTTCGGATTATATTTTTATCTTTAATCGTAGAATTTGAAATATTTTCACCCAAAGATTTTCCAGTGACAGTTGGACAATCCAATGTAAGAGTGTTCTCTTTTTTAGATAATTCTGATAAAATAGCTGAAATTCCACCAGCTCTGTCTACGTCTTCCATGTGAACATCTTTAGTTGCAGGACTTACCTTACATATGTAAGGAGTTTTTTTAGCAATTTCATTTAATTCTTTTAAATCAAAATCTAGTCCGGCTTCAATGGCAATAGCCAATGTGTGTAAAATAGTATTTGTGCTACCACCCATTGCCATATCTAAAGCAAAAGCATTACGAAGTGAGGTATTTGTTACTAGATCTCTGGGTTTAATATTTTTTTCAATTAAATCAACAATTCGTTTACCGGCTTTAGTTACTAACTTTAATCTTCCCTCATCAACGGCTAAAATTGATCCATTTCCAGGTAGTGCAATCCCAAGGGCCTCCATTAAGCAATTCATTGAATTAGCAGTAAACATTCCTGAACAGGATCCACAAGTTGGACAACCTTCTTTTTCTAATTCAGTAAGGGATGATTCTGAAATAAGACCAGCTTTAACTTGGCCTACTCCTTCAAATACAGAAACAAGATCAACTTTTTGACCATTAACGATACCTGCTTTCATAGGCCCACCAGAAACAAATATAGTTGGAATATTTAAGCGGACCGCTGCCATTAACATTCCAGGAACAATTTTATCACAATTCGTTATACACATTAAGCCATCAAGCCGATGAGCTTCAGCCACTGTTTCTACACTATCAGCTATAAGTTCGCGGCTTGCTAGTGAATAACGCATTCCTATATGTCCCATAGCAATTCCGTCATCTACTCCAATAGTATTGAATTCAAA
>CERW01009762.1_pt1 | contig 10774 bp, 7 predicted proteins | sample 530751 | NCBI WGS metagenome assembly CERW01 (sample SAMEA2620929, study PRJEB7988) | marine metagenome | biome: marine biome (ENVO:00000447); feature: surface water layer (ENVO:00002042); material: "saline water (ENVO:00002010), including plankton (ENVO:xxxxxxxx)" | depth 5 m | reverse complement strand
GTTAACTCGAATGTAGGTTCATTTGGTTCTACAACAGCAATTCCAGTATTAACAGTAAATGCTAAAGGTTTAGTTACAGCAGCGAGTACTGCTTCTATTACAACTGCATTAACTGTTGGCGCAGACAGTGGTTCTGATGATACGGTAGCTCTTGCCACTGATACATTAAACTTTACTGGTGGAACAGGTATTGATACAACAGTATCAGACAATGACATCTCGATTGCTATTGATTCTACTGTTGCTACCCTTGCCGGTTCACAGACATTAACGAATAAGACTCTTACAACTCCTGTTATTGCTTCATTAAAACCAAATGGTTCTACTACATTGACAATGCCTGCGGCAACAGATCAATTGGTAGGTAGAGCAACAACAGATACATTAACAAACAAAACATTAACAGCAGCTACATTAACGAGCCCAGTACTTAATACAGGTGTAAGTGGTTCAGCGGTTAAAGACGAAGATGATATGTCATCTGATTCTGCTACTCACCTAGCAACTCAACAATCTATTAAGGCATACGTTGATACACAAGTTACTGCTCAAGATTTAGATATAGCTGGTGACTCTGGTACAGGAGCTATTGATTTAGATTCTGAAACACTGACAATTGCAGGTACAGCAAACGAAATTGAAACATCAATGTCAGGTAATACCCTTACGGTTGGATTACCTAATAATGTTACGATTGCTGGTAACTTAACTGTTGCAGGCACACAAACAACTGTTTCATCGACTACAGTTAATGTTGCAGATCCAATGTTATCATTGGCTACAAACAATAGTTCAGCAGATGCTGTTGATATTGGTTTTTATGGTTTATACGACACAAGCGGTTCACAAGATTTATACTCTGGTTTATTTAGAGATGCAAATGATTCTGGTAAATGGAAGTTATTTAAAGACTCACAAGCAGAACCAACAACTACGGTTAATACAGGTGCTACAGGCTATGCAACTGGTACTTTAGTTGCTAACCTTGAAGGTAATGTAACGGGTAATTTGACAGGTAATGTTGTTGGTAATGTAACAGGTAACGCATCTGGTACAGCAGCTACAGTTACAGGTGCTGCACAAACTGCTATTACTTCTGTAGGCACTCTTACAGCGTTACAAGTTGATAATATTAACATTAATGGTAATACTATTTCAACAACTGGTGGTACTGATTTAAATATTGGACCTGTGGCTGGACAACAAATTGTATTAGATGGCACTATTGAGATAGATGCAGGTGTAGTTACTGGTGCTACAAGTATTACATCAACAGCATTTGTTGGTGACTTGACGGGTGATGTAACAGGTGACGTAACTGGTAATGCAGATACAGCAACTACATTAGCAACTGCAAGAACAATTGCAGGTCAAAGCTTTGATGGTTCTGCTAATATTACAATTGCTTCAACTGATTTATCTAATACGAGTGCTATTACTTTAAATACAGCTTCACAAACATTAACAAATAAAACACTCACAAGTCCTGTGTTAAATACGGGTGTTAGTGGTACGGCAGTTAAAGATGAAGATAATATGGCATCAGATAGTGCCACGCATCTTGCTACTCAACAATCTATTAAGGCTTATGTTGATTCATCAGTTGCAGCTAAAGATAATACTGATGAGATCACTGAGGGTTCAAATAACTTATACTTCACAGACGAAAGAGTTGATGATCGTGTAAATGCATTGATTGTTGGTGGTACAAACGTAACTGCAACATATGATGATGCTAATAATAGATTAACAATATCAGCAACAACGGGTGCGAGTGGTTATGATCTAAATGCTAACGATACAGATGACCTTTCTGAAGGTTCATCTAACTTATACTATACAAATGCACGTGCAGATGCAAGAATTGCAAATGCAATTAAAGATGAAGATAATATGGCGTCGGATTCAGCTACGCATGTTCCTTCACAACAATCTGTTAAAGCTTATGTAGATTCACAGGTAACAGCTCAAGACTTAGACTTCCAAGGTGATTCTGGTGGTGCACTAAGTATTGATTTAGATAGTGAGACATTAGATATTGCTGGTGGAACAGGTATTGATACATCAGGTTCTAGTAATACTCTTACAGTAGCTATTGACTCAACAGTTGCCACACTAACAGATTCACAAACATTAACGAATAAAACATTAACCTCACCTGTTCTAAACACTGGAGTAAGTGGTTCAGCTATATTAGATGAAGATAATATGGCTAGTGATTCTGCTACTAAACTAGCAACACAGCAATCTATTAAAGCTTATGTGGATGCTCAAGTTACGGCACAAGATTTAGACTTTGCTGCTGACAGTGGTGGTTCATTAGCAATTGATTTAGATAGTGAAGCATTAACATTTACTGGTGGTACAGGTATTGATACATCGGGTTCTGGAAACGCTGTTACATTTGCTATTGACTCAACAGTTGCTACATTAACAGGTACACAGACACTAACTAATAAGACGTTATCTAGTCCAACATTCTCAGGAACAGCTTCAGGATCACTAGCTATTGCTAATACAACAACTGATGATAGTTTATTAATTACAACTACAGAAGATTCAAGTACAGCAGCACCAGTTATAACGCTGAAAAGAAATAGTTCAAGCCCAGCTGATGCAGATTATCTTGGTCAATTAAAATTCAAGGGTGAGAATGATGCAGATCAAGAAGTAGTATATGCTAAGATAACAGCTAAAATTTTAGATGCTTCAGATGGATCTGAAGATGGTATTATAGAATTTGCACATAAGAAAGCTGGTTCTAATGTTATTACTGGTAGATTTAGAAGTGATAGCTTACAATTATTAAATGGTACAAGTTTATCAGTTGCGGGTAATGCTGATATTACAGGTGATGCTACAATTACCGGTAATCTTACGGTTAACGGCACTACAACTACTATAAATACAACTAACACAACAGTTACTGATTCTTTAGTAGAGTATGGTACAGGTACATCAGGTACACCATCTAATGATTCAGGTATTGTTATTGAACGTGGTTCAGCTGATAATGCCTTTATTGGATTTGATGAGAGTGATGATAAGTTTGTTGTTGGTACAGGTTCATTTACAGGTGCTTCAACTGGTAACTTAACAGTTACAACTGGTACTCTTAAGGCAAATCTTGAAGGTGCAACGGTAACTACAACTGGTAATATTACAGTTGGTGGTACGGTTGATGGACGAGATGTTGCTGCAGATGGTACTAAATTGGATGGTATTGAAGCATCGGCAGATGTCACAGATGCTACAAATGTAGAAGCTGCTGGCGCGGTGATGGAATCAGGTAACAATGCTTCGGCAAAGATACCTTCAGGAACTACAGCACAAAGAGATGGTTCTCCAAGTGCAGGTTTCTTTAGATGGAACACAACAACTTCAAGTGCGGAAATTTATGATGGAAGTGCTTGGGGATTAGTTGGTGGTGGAAATACCACAACAGAAGTGGGTTGGGAACATGAATCAGAGTCTTCAGGAGACTATGTTATGACAGATGGAAATAATATGATTTCATGCGGACCAATCTTTATTGGTTCAGGGAGTTCAGTTACAGTCGGAAGCGGTTGTACTTGGACAGTAGTTTAAAAGATAGGAGAGACAAAAAATGTCAAAAATAAAATTTTCAGGTGACTCGGGCGGAACAGGTGTATTTACAATTGCTTCTCCTAACTCATCTACAGATAGAACGCTAACATTACCAGATACTACTGGTACGTTAGTCGATACAGGTCTATCATCAACAGCAACACTAGGATTTGTTATTGATGAAGACAACATGTCAACAAATAGTGCCACAAAGGTACCTACACAGCAATCCGTCAAAGCTTATGTAGATGCTCAAGTTGGTGCTGAGAATACACTTGCTGAAGATAACGATGTAAACATTACATCTGCAGCTGATGGTTCAATGTTATTATATGACACTGGAACATCAATGTGGATCGACAATGTAATGAGTGGTGATGCTACGATGACAGATGGTGGTGTAATATCACTAGCTGCTAACACGGTAGATTCATCAGAACTAGTTGATGGTTCAATCGATACATCACATATTGCTGATGCTCAAGTAACATTAGCGAAGATTGCTAACCAAGCTGCTAACACAGTTTTAGTAAGAGATGCAAATAGTTCGGGTGTTGTTTCAGCTAAAGCTGTTGCAGATACTCAATTATTAATTGGTGATGGTACAGGATTTACTGCTGCTGCACTAAGTGGTGATGTAACAATGACAAATGCAGGTGTTGTAAGTCTTGCAGCGAATACAGTTGATTCAGCTGAGTTAGTAGATGGTGGAGTAGATGCAAGTCACCTTGCTACTGATTCAGTTACTACAGCTAAAATTGTTGATGCAAATGTAACAACAGCAAAGATAGCAGCAGATGCAATTACAGGTGCTAAGATTGCCGATGACGCAGTTGATTCAGAGCACTTAGCTGCTGATTCAATTGATGCAGAGCATTACGCAGCAGGTTCAGTAGATACTACAGCTCTTGGAGCGGATGCGGTAACTGGAGCGAAGATTGCTGATGATGCAATTAACTCAGAGCATATTGCTAATGGTGCAATTGATACAGCACATATTGCTGCAGATCAAATCACTGGAGCATTAATTGCCGATGACCAAATTGATAGCGAGCACTTAGTTGCAGACTCTGTTGATGCAGAACATCTAGCACCAAACAGTGTTAATAGTGATGCATATATCGATGGTTCAATTCAAACTGCTCATATCGCAGCTGATCAAATTACTAATGCATTGATTGCAGATGACCAGATTGATTCAGAGCATCTTGTTGATGGTTCAGTTGATAATGCTCACTTAGCAGGTTCAATTGCTAACGCTAAACTTGCTAACTCAAGTATTACTGTAACTGATGGTACAAACTCTACAGCTACAGCTCTTGGTGGTACGGTTACTTTCTCTGGAACTGCCAACGAGATTGAAGTTGCTGAGTCTTCAGGAACAATCACAGTTGGTTTACCAAACAATGTAACAATTGCTGGTAACCTAACAGTATCTGGTACAACTACTTCAGTATCATCAACAACAGTAGAAGTTGCTGATCCATTATTACATTTAGCAACAAACAATGGTTCGGCTGATGCAGTTGATATTGGTTTATATGGATTATACGATACATCAGGTTCACAAGACCTTTATGGTGGTATCTTTAGAGATGCTTCTGATTCAGGTAAGTGGAAGATCTTTAAAGACAACCAAGCTGCACCTACTACAACAGTTAATACTTCTGGTACTGGTTATGCGGCTGGCACATTAGTTGCTAACTTAGAGGGTAATGTAACAGGTAATGTAACAGGTAATGCTGATACTGCGACTGCTCTAGCAAATGGTAGAACAATTGGAATGACAGGAGATGTTGTATGGACATCAGCTTCATTTGATGGTTCAGGCAATGTAACAGGTTCTGCAACAATTCAAGCAAATGCTGTTGAGACAGCAATGATTAATGGAGATGCAGTAACAGGTGCTAAGGTTGCTGATGATGCTATTGATAGTGAACATATTGCTAATGGTGCAATTGATTTAGCTCATATGAGTGTTAACTCTATTGATTCAGATCAATATGTTGATGGTTCAATTGATACAGCTCATTTAGCAGCAGATTCAGTAACAAATGCTAAGATCGCTGATGACCAAATCGATAGTGAACACTATGTTGATGGTTCAATTGATACGGCTCACCTTGGAGATCTGCAGGTTACTACTGCTAAGATCGCAGCGGATGCTATAACTGGTGCTAAGATTGCGGACGATGCTATTAATAGTGAACATTATACTGATGGTTCTATTGACACAGCACATATTGCTGATGACCAAGTAACTGAAGCGAAGATGGCAGATGATGCTATTGGTTCAGCTCAGTTAAAGACACTATCAACACTATTGATTATTAACGCGGCTGGTACTACAGTGAAAACTTGTCATACAGCAGGAGCATAAATATTAACAACGTCTATTTATACTTTTCTACTACAGATGAGTATAAATAGACTTAACTAAAGGATATAAATAATACTATGGCAGCAAGAACACCAGTAAAAATAGATTCAAATAACTTAAAGGAGATGTCAGCTGACGACAAGACTGCGATTATTAACCGTGCAAAATGGTTATACTTAGCAGATCAGTCAGTAACATTGTCTGTTGTTGGTAGTAGTGGTACTTTAGATGCTATGAGTGATACACGACTCCAAGCAGGTTCAGCTACGTCTCACGCAAGTAGCTTTAGATCTGCAGGTGATACTCCTGATGTAAGCACTGTAACAGTATCGTATGATAAGATATCTGAAACAGAAACAGGTTCATTAACATTTAATGATAACGGCAGTACAACAAGAATGCCAGTATATGTAAATTCAAGCAATAACTTACAAGCTATGACTCCACAGGAGATGTTTGATACATATGCAGATACTCTTGTTGATGCAATTATTGCAGCATTACCTTATCAAATAAGCACATCTACTTCAGCTCCATCTGGATATACTAATGTTTCAACAACAGCGGTATTTACAGATACACGAGCAGATGCGAGTGCATATACGGCAGGTGGTATTACTGAAACACAAGATCAACCAACTACAATTACTAACTTTTATCTTCACAGAGCAAATGGTTCTGAAACAGAATATACTGCTAAACCATGTTATATTAATGGTGATAATAATATTCAAGAATATACTGAAGCAGAATTTGATGCTTTGATAAAAGAGATGATACGTTATGTAGCAGTGAACTTAACTTCACACAAAATCAGATACGCTATTGGCGGGTCTGGAACCAACTTAGGTTCTGGTATGACAGACACTAAATTGAATAGTTCGACATATGCACAAAGAGAAGTGGGTGGAGATGATTATCGAACACAAGAGTTTCCGGCTGGTTCGGCAACAACAATTAATACATATTACTTAAAAGCGAGGAAAGCATAATGAGTTTAATTACTAAAAATACATTTGTATCAGCTCACTTCATTGACCAGGACAGGAAGAACCTTGAAGTTTTACTGAACATGGATCATACAGGTGAGTTAGAACTAACACCAATGGTCATTGAAGCTGATGAATCACAAGCGGATTTTAAAGCTCTTATGAAATTGACTACGATGGATAGCATTCATGAAGAAACATGGAATGTTAAAAAAGCTGAGAGTGAAGCTTTTGTAGCAACAGCTAAACAGGTTTTATCGGACACTGGTGTACTAGAGCAGGAAACTAACCTGTCAAAAACAAAGTTATTCCCTACACTTGTAGACAATATCTTTACTAACATGGATAATGAAGATCATTTATTTGCATTAAAGTTAGCCTTATTTGAATTACAAGAAATACGTGAGTCAGATAATGTTGAAGCAAAGACTGCATTAAGAAAGAGTTCAAATAAAATTGAAGTCTTACAACACGCATTTGCTATTACAGGTGTGAGAAACACTCTTGATGATACTGATCCAGTAACAGATCCAGTTGAAAACCAAAAAGCTTTAGATAAACAAGCAGCTGAACATAAAGCTGATAAGAAAAAATCTATAATGAAAAACGTAAATAAAGCTAAAAAAACTAAAGCAACTAAGAAAAAATAGTTAACGCTTTAACAGCCAAGGGGACCACCATCCGGTCCACCCTTCTTCCATAATGTGGTGCATCTGTCCTAAGGTGCACACATTGAAGTAAGGATCACACCCTTCCACTTTAAACTTCGGGCATACCGGATCATATATGTCATATTCTATTTCTTTATAATACCATTCATCACTACCCTTATTATATTTTTCCATGTACATATCTGCATAAGGCCAAAACTTCTCCCATATATGAGATACATCTCCAGTCCAAGAAACAATTGATGAATTGAGTGGGGTATGTGCTGGTTCTCTCCACCATTTATCATCTAATAGTGTAAAGTTTTTTCTAAATAGATTTGGTAACCTTCCGTATATAATCATATCTAAATCAAAATAAAGGTTCTCACCGTCTCTAAACTTGTCATACATCTGAAATTTATTATACCAATTACCATATAAATCTGTTTCAATAACTTCAAATTGGTCATACTGTATACCTGAATAAGTATCAATCATGTGCCTTAAGTTATCAACATGCCATTGAGTAAACTTATCTCCGAATCTACAAGCTATTATTCTTCTCATTTCCAATGATCCTTAATCCATCCATTACGGTTATCGTGTATATTATTCTCTAAACCTGTAAAATGTATTACTTTGATATGTGGATTTACTTCATCCATAAACATAAAGTCACCAAATTTTTCGCAGTATGTTCTATTATTTGATGTATCTTCATCAATATCCATATCACACTTACCTATCCATTCTTCAGGTGTTTTAATTAACTTTATATTATGTTCATCAGCTCTCCAATTAACATAGTTTTGTTCTCCATAATATGGAAAATGTACTTCTCTTATATCATAGTAATGCATTTGCCAATACTCAGGATTTAAAATAAAGTCATCCCATACATACGATAAACTACCAGATTTAAATTTATAAAATCCTCCATTTGTGTGTAGCTTAGATTTCCACCATATACCATAAGTAACTAATTCGTTCTCTTGTACTGGATGTCCTATAAGGTCATCAACATTACCAGTAATAACCTGGTCAATATCCATAATTATTATATCATCACCTGGATCTTGATAACCATAATAGGGAGAAAAGAACTTTAGTTTATGCCAATGCTTTTTTACATTGCTATGATGATTATATGGTAATATTATATCAGCTTCGACATTAGGATTATCACTAATACAAATTGATTGGAACGGAATACTGCAGTTTCTTCTTATACTATCGTATAATTTACCTACATAGTCTGGTGTGTATCTATCACCATAATATACTGTGCATATCTTAAGCATCGTACCTTCTCCATACAATATCAAAGTCTTTACAAATTGCATGGACTATTTTTGCTGAAGCTGGTACAAATCTTTGCATATCAAAAAAGTAATGCCATCTTGGATTAAGCCATTGTATAGGAGTATTTGTTGTTTTTACTTTATATGAAAAGATTGTTTCGTTATCATATCTAAACATATCAATAATATTTTGTGGGTATATATCAGATTCTTCGTATCTTAATCTTGTCATAAGATCTAATGTTTCACGAAAATCACCCCAATAATCTAATTGCTTTACATGTTCTGCCCTTGCTCCAACAATACCAGTATTGATTACATCATTATCAGGATGATAACCACCATCTATTAACATCGCTTGGCAATTATAATATTTTGCTGATGGACTACGAATGCTTTGGCTTACTTCTACATTATGAACAATCTTTTCATTATTGTCAAGGACACATATACCTTTAGATAAATCCCATTCTTCAAAGAAGTTAACTGAATGATTCATCGGTATAGCATCAAAGTCTAGATATAGAATTTCGTCATAACTCTTTGATAATTCATATAATACGTGTAACTTATAGAAATTTATTATCTCATATCCAGTAACCTCTGGAAAGTCACGTTTAAATTTCTCTTCGAACTCTATATACCTTTTATCATATAGGTACATCTTAAAAGGTACACCTATACGTTCAGCATAAACTTTTTTACATTCAATTAATCGATCATAATGTTCTTTAAAGGCATCAACTGTAACAGTTGCTTTCTCTTCTGTGTCCCATTTACTTTTTGATGTTGTGCCATAATGTTCAGGTGCCGGTATGTCGACATAGATACTATAGATTATTCTTTTCATATCTTTCCTATTAATAGGTATCTGGTACCTCTCTCGTCTTCTAATTCATCCTCTGCCAATACTTCTGCACCGGGTGGTAGTTGTAGTTTAAACTCTTCTATGCTATCTACGCAATTAATATGGCCTTCAATATCATGCATGTCATTTGATGTAAAAGCAAAGTGTGCTGTAGGTTTAACCCGATCCCACCATGCTATATCATATACTGGCCAATTATTTTCATCTGCACCTTTCCATTCTCTTCTATAATCACCATCCCATTCTAAAAAATAATTATGCGATGATCTAGGGCCCTTTGGTCCCCACCATTTCATTGGTAACATATGTTCACATGATGTATTAATAAAAATATCAGCATCATTATATGCTTCTTTATAGTCTTCAAATAAGTCACCAGTTATCCAATCAACTTTAAAATATTCTTCAAATAATCTATTTTTACCAATAGTAACAACATTATCATCAAAATCTATTGCAGTAATTTTACGAACCTTATCGTGTAGTAATGGTATAAGAATGCTTCCATACCAACAACCCCAAATAACAACTTCGGTATCTTTATTTAAAAGGTTGAGATCATCTAATCTTTGAACTAAATTGCTTTTAGCTAAGAATTGATTACGACTAAATGAATCGTAAATATCATCTTTAAAGTTTGGTTCATGCTCAAAGGCTGTAAACACATTATCAAGTAAACTAAAATCTATATTTTTCGTATTCGATACATTTAATATATTTTTAATATATACTAACTCATCTCTTGTTAACATTTACAACCATCCGTCATGTGTCACTTTTTTAATTAACATCCAATCATTAATTACTAATATATCTATAGCTGTTTCACGGAACGTGCGGACAGCATGCCACGGTTCTTCTACGATAGGTTCTTGAGAATTAAAACTAGTATTGAGCAACATAGGTATATCTGTTATCTTATAGAATTCATTAATAATATTCCAAAACCTTATATTTTGTGACATATTTACTGTCTGAATTCTTGCTGTACCATCAAC
>CERW01078342.1_pt1 | contig 10919 bp, 12 predicted proteins | sample 530751 | NCBI WGS metagenome assembly CERW01 (sample SAMEA2620929, study PRJEB7988) | marine metagenome | biome: marine biome (ENVO:00000447); feature: surface water layer (ENVO:00002042); material: "saline water (ENVO:00002010), including plankton (ENVO:xxxxxxxx)" | depth 5 m | reverse complement strand
GCAAAACCCACTGCAAAAACTACTAATCCTGCTTTTGCAGCCGCGGCGGCTCTTAATGCACTCGGAGCCAAGCGAATTGCCATCCTGACCCCTTATGAGAGAGAGGTTAACGAGTTAGTGCAAAAATCTATGGAAGAAAAAGGTTTCGATATTCCTATTTTTGGTTCCTTTAACGAAAATCATGATCCCACAGTAGCAGCAATTAATGAGACAAGTCTTTTAAACGCAGTGTTAAAATTAACATCACTCTCGGAAGTAGATGCAGTATTTATTTCATGCACTTCAGTTAAGATAGTGGACACTATAGAAAAACTTGAAAACAAAATTAAAATACCAATTACTTCATCCAATCACGCATTAGCTTGGCATTGTTTACGTTTAGCAGGTATTGATGATAATTTTCCAAATTTAGGAAAACTTTATGAGTGTAATTTAAATAAAAAGTAACTTCAAATATCAAGGTGAGAGGAAAGATATGACTATTTCAGGAGGATGTTACTGCAAGAAAATTCGTTATATTTCAACAGGTGATATTCAATCTTCTATTCAATGTCATTGTCGAGAGTGTCAATACATTACGGGTGGAAATCCGAATACATTAGTTGTCGTACCAACAGATCAATTTCAATTTACTAAGGGCGAACCAAAGTCCTTTAAAAGAACTGATATTGAAAATCCAGTTGAACGATATTTTTGTGAAGCATGCGGAACCGCTATCGGAACTAAATCCCCAAAAAGACCTGGATCAATGATAATCAAAGTTGGTACTTTTGATGATCCTTCTGTTTTTAAGGCAGATATCGCTATTTTTACGAAAGATAAGCAACCATTTCATCATATTGATGATAGCGTTAAATCTTACGAAAGACGCCCATAAAATATACAATTTATTGTATCTTTGACACGTCAATCTCAGCGGAAGGAAGAGTCCAATCCTCCGATTCCGCACCCCTAATCCATTCGGCCATTGGAGAAAAGCTACGCATGTTTTCACAATAATTTATAATATCATTTGGTAATTTAACATTATATGTCACAAATCTGTTTACTAAATGTGCACTCATAGCATCAGCGATAGTAAAATGATTAAACAAAAACCCACCAGATCCACCATAAAGATTCAATAAAGTTTGCCAGCGCTTAACAAGATAATTAACACTCTCCAAAACCTGACCATTTGGCCTCACTCTTTGAGTACGTCGCCTAACATTTGTATCCAGTGAATAGATAATGTGTCTAGGAGCACCTGGGAACGCTCCTCCAGTGGCATGCATTTCCGCAGCAAATGTTCGTGCTTGCGCTCTCAATTGTATATCATCCGGCCATAAATTCTCTGAAGGAAACAGATCATTTACATACTCACAAATTGCTAATGAGTCCCAAACCTTAAAACCATTATGGACTAGAGCCGGCACACGACCAGTCGGCGCATAGTCAAGCATTTTTTCTCGAGTATCAGGCCGACCAAAACGAATAAGTTTTTCAGTAAACGGCATACCCACTTTTTTCATGCAGAGCCATGGAGCTAGGGGCCACAAGCTATAGTTCTTATCCGCAATTGCTAATACTGTTTCTCGCATAATTATTTCCATTAACTAAAAGATTTGGCTACAAATCTTGCTTTTATTAAGTCAAACGTCCAACCAGTTCATCAACCGAAGTGAACATTGGTGAATGGCTAAATAGTGATTTCTTCACTTCAAAGTTTGGGAATTCTCTCGTCATAAAGGTTATAACTTCCTCAATTTCGATTGTTACAGCAAATCTACCGATACACGAAAATATACCACCGCCAAAATTTAAATGTGCTGGTTTTTCAGGGCGATTTATATCAAAAACATCTGGGTTAGGAAAATAATTTGGATTCCAGTGAGCCGCCGCGATATTAGGAAAAATCGCCTCGCCTTTGGGAATAAAACACCCTTCTAGCTCAAGATCTTCTAGTGTTTCGCGAGAGGTAGATAAAGATCTGGGATGATATCGCATCACTTCTCTCAAAGCCTGAGGAACCAACCTCGGTTTAGTTCCTAGCATTTTCCAAATTTTGGGCCTTGATGCCAATTCGATTATTGCAATTGCGATTTGATGTGAAGAATTGTCAGTATTTGCTTCTGCCATCTTTACAACCCAATTTCGCAATTCATCATCACTAAGAGCTCCAGTATCAGTGGCTCTAATGAGGTCCGACAACAAATCATCACCTAGTTTTTTTCTGCTAATCGCTATTCGCTCATCTACATAATCTAATAGCTCTTCGAATCCGATAGACACCTCTTTTGCAGTTTTTGGGTCCCTTGTATGAACTTGCTGAACAATGTGGGATGTGCGTGAAACAAAATCAGCATCCGCTTGGGGCGCATTTATCCAATAACAATAAACTCTAGAGGGAATTTTATCACATAAAGCCTTGATCATATCAACTTCGTTGTTTTTTGATATTTCGCTAAAAGTTTGCTTAACTACATACTTTATATCGTCTCTAAACCGTTCAGAACCCTTGGGACCCATTAATTTAGTTAAAGGTATACGTAACCTTCTACGGGTTTCCCCCCTATCATGAAATGAAATAGAGTTTTTTTTGTAACTTAACGCTGGACCTTCCTCTAGTCCTAAAACTTTCATTAGCTTTGGATGCCCTGTCCCGAACCTCCTGTCTAAAATAGCGTCTCGACACAAATCATAATCAAGAATTTCAATTCCTCTTTTACTCTTACCAACTTTTATTTTTTGAGATAATTTTGCCAAAGTCTCCAAAGGTTTTGTCAAATAGTCTTTCGACTGAAAATCAATTATTGGCAGATCAGATATATTTAACATTTTACCAAAACCTCTAACACCTTTTTTAACGATCGCTTCAAAATAAATGTCTGTAATCTTCTTATCTGCGTCAACATTTAAATTGCATAAAAGGCTAGGAACAATAATACTTGGAAAAATGTACAGCTTATGAGTGCAAAAAGGGGTATAAATAACGCCATCATATTGATACAATTCGTCATTAAAGCTTATCTAGCATGTATTTAGGATCCAGAATGCGCGGAAATATTAAAATAGTACTTGTACCAGGTTTTTCATATTTATCATTAGGATCAATTTTAGAACCATTGCATACCCTAAATAAACTATATCCAGATTTACTTATTAATTATGAATTGATTTCAATCACGGACAGGCCTGTAATGTCAGAATCGGGAATAAAAATTGATTGTCAAAATGTCCTACATGACGCCCTAAAAGACATTAAGAAAAAAGCTCACAATTCTGCTTTATTCTTATGCTGTGGGCTCAAGACACCTTTTGACGTTCAAGGTTTGCTAAAAAGAATTTTGCGCACTTGTAATAATCATAAAATCCCAACATTTGGTGTTGGCGCCGCTGGATGGAAAATGGCTGACGCAGGTATCCTTTCCAACGGAAAAGGTACCGTTCATTGGACAACATTGGCTGCATTTAGAGAACGAAATCAAGATATTTTGGCTCAGGATGCATTGTTTGTTTCCTCAAATCATATTACCAGCAGTCCAGGTGAAGCAGCAGCTTTAGACATGACAATTAACTTTATTAAGAAAGAGTGTTCTGAAGAACATGCAGATAGAGTTTGTGACCATCTAATGATAACCTTTACTAGGAAAGGCGATCTCGAACAGCCTAAAAGTAACGCTCAGCGATTACGTGATGTTCCAAAAAGCCTTCAAAAAGTAATTTCTATGATGGAGAATAATTTAGAGGATCCTCTAACCTTAAAAACCATTTCAGTAAATGCAGGATTATCACTCAGGCAAATAGAGAGATTATTTGCGAGACATTTTAAGAAATCTCCCAAAAAATACTATATCGCTCGCAGACTTTTACATGCACGTCAATTGATTGAGCAGACCTCTCTATCAATATTTGAAATTTCAATTGTAAGCGGCTTTGCGAGCCGTCAAATTTTTTCAAAATATTATAAGAAAGAATTTGGCTTTACTCCCTCCGAAACAAGACGAGCACCATAAGAAAAGTTAAAAAAATTACTACCAAAACTTTAAACAAAATGTATATTACAATGAAAATTCTTAACTAAAATCTGGAAGATTTAATGCCTTACGAAGTAAAAACACCAATTACACAAGCGATGGAGGAAGGAGTAATAACAAGAAAAGAACTTAAATCTTTAATGGTTCGCTCTAACAGCCCAGCATTTGTTAGGTTATTTTTCTGGATTTGCCTATTAATCTTAACAAGCTCATTGATTTATTTTTCTTACGATACTTGGCTTTTAATACCCGCCATGTTTTTACAAGGCGTGGTTATAGTACATCATTTTTCTTTACAGCATGAATGTTGTCATTACACAGCTTTCAAAACAAGAAAACTTAATGATATTTTTGGTCATTTGTGTGGATTTTCGATAATGCTTCCAAATCAGCATTTTCGGTATGAACATTGTGATCATCACACATACACACAATTGAAAGGAAAAGATCCTGAGCTCATTGAACTTCCAATCTCGGTCTATAAATATATCTGGTATATTTCAGCATTTCCTTACTGGAAAAATAAGTTTTCAGAGATTTATCTGCATATACTAGGTAGATTGAGTGATGAAGAAAAAAAATTTATTCCAAAACTTGAGCAAAAGACAATATTTCGTGAAGCTAGAATGATGGTATCATTGTACTCACTATTAATCTTAGGTTCATTTTATTTGAATTTCTGGGGCTTGTTTTGGTATTGGTGGTTGCCAGTAATTTTGGGTGAACCAGTGATGCGCGCAATAAGGTTAACTGAGCACGTTGGAAGACCAAATACCGATGATTTAAAAGAGAATACTAGGAGTAGCATAGTATCGATCCCAATGAAATTCTTGTGTTGGAACATGAACTATCACGCAGAACACCATTACGCGTCTTCAATTCCATTTCATGCACTACCCAAACTACATAAAAAATTAAAAGGTTATATATTTATTGAAGAACGTGGGTATCTTGGCGCACATATAGATATTATTTCTCAATTGATAGGTCGCAAACCTCGAAGTGATGAATCTTAATAACAATGAAGAATCGAAACTGGCATAATGTAATTGAGCTTAGTAATCTTGAAAAAAAAGATGTTACAAATGTGCAGTTTGGAACCAAAGATTTAGCTATATATGATGCAAAAGATGGTATTTTTGTTAGTCTTTCTCGCTGTACACATGGTGCAGCAAATCTATGTGATGGCTATTTTGACGGCACCTATATTGAGTGCCCATTGCATCAAGGATTGTTTGATGTTCGAACCGGTGAAGCAAAAGCCCCACCAGCAAGAGTAAATCTTAAGATGATAAAATCCAGAGTTCGAGAAGGTATAATTCAAATTTACCTTTAGGAAGTGTTTTTCTGCTCTTCTTGAATTTTTCGTTGAAGCATTAATCTGAATTGTTTAGCTCCCGAATCTAACCCTAAATCAATATTTGGAGTCACTGGATTCTTCATACCCAGGTGTACATCTTCAAGAACGGCCCGGTCTTCTTCGAATGCCATGACCGCTCCTGCGTTCATTTTTTCTGAAATTTCTTTATTATTTGGATCCGTGTTACGGTGTTGAAACCAAAAATAACGTGTGTTGTCTTCATCGATTGGTGTCATGAAATTGTAAGAAATATTTACATACGTTTTCTTAACATATGGCTTTGAAGGGCCACCAGTGCCTTCTGGTGTATATATCGATTTGTTCAACGCAATTGCTGGAAGGCACATTTCATAATGTTGCAAACGATCGCAATTACCATCAAACTTAACTAAGTCCGCATAATAAGGAGATGGCAAATTTCCACTTATCCAACGAGAAACAACTACACCTCGGTCAGTTCTTTCAATTTCTAAAGGCTCATCATCAGTCCCTGCTCCAGCAAAAGATGTCACGTGCACCCAAGCTACGTGACTCGGATCCAATAAATTATCACAAACCCAAAGATAATTACATTTAATATCCAAAACGCCTCCATCAGTGCAGCCCCAATTCGGATTGTCAAAGTTCTCTATTGGAAAGATTGTTTCAGGATTAGCTAGCTTTGGGTCACCCATCCAAATCCAAAGCAACCGATACCTATCAACAACCGGATAAGATTTAACGACAGCTCGTCGTGGTGTCATCCCCCTTTGAGTAGGCGAATCTGTGCACTGACCCTCTGAATTAAATGTAAGGCCATGATATGCACAAATAATATTATCATCTGCTAAAGTTCCTTTAGAAAGAGGCAACTTTCTATGTGGACACGCATTTTCAAGAGCAGCAGGCGAACCATCTTTTTTTCTATATATTACAATATTTTCGTTGAGAAATTTTTCCGCCTTAAGGGTTCTATCAAAGTCCTTACTCCAGCCAGCGACATACCAACAATTTCTTAAATACATTTTGTATCCTAAAGTTAAAAAACCGAACTATTATCAGTTCTCTTTATTACCCTCTAGCCGTCGAAACAAGACAGATAAGCCATAACAAATTATAAAATAAAATGCTGCACACGTTAACCAAGCCTCAAACACCATTCTGGTTGAAGAAACTAATGCTTGAGTTTTGTATGTGAGCTCTTGGACAGAAATCAATGAAATAATAGAACTATCCTTTATTAAGGTAATAAATTGATTAGCCATTGGTGGCATTATTTTCTTCATTGCTTGGGGTAACACGATATAGCGCAATTCTTGAAAACTGCTCATCCCGACAGATCTTGCCGCTTCGCGCTGTCCCCGATCAACAGATTCAATCCCCGCACGAACAATCTCTCCTACAAATGCACTCTCAAAAAGCGCCAAAACAATAATTCCAGAAATTAAGGATGGGAAACGGCGCATATCTCCAAAGATAAATTCCCAAAACTCACTATTTTCACTCTTCGCAATTCCATATGACCATGATTCAATATTTAAAGCTTGAATAAACTGCTCAGCCAAAAAGAAATAAAATATGAAAACGACAACTAATGGCGGAATATTTCTTAATATTTCAAGATAAGTTCTTGCTAACATTCGTATAGCAAGATTATTTGAACAACGTGCTACACCTAAAATGACACCTAGAATAATTGCCAAAACACTAGCAATTAAACAAATCCTGATTGTATTAAACAAGCCAATAAGAAGCAGATTACTAATCCACTCTTCTTTGCCCGTATGATATCTCAGAATATAGTTTGGAATTTTCTCCCAACGCCAGTGGTATTTAAGATTTCCACCCATTTGCATAAATACATAAACAAAAAAACCTATAACTATCGCCAAAATGACAATATCTAACCAATGTAATCTTGAAAAAAATTTTTGCACTTAATTTTCCAACTAAACTGTAGGGGGATTTCTCCCCCTACTAATTATATTTTACTGATCAACTTGATCAGCCCAGTCATTTCCTCTGAACCAATAATCATGAGTTGCTTTTAACCACCCATTATTATGATGTCTTCGGATCCAACTATTAAAATAGGCGAGAGCATCTGGATCAGATTTTCTCATTCCAAAGCCCTCACCACCAGCATCAAAAGCTTGATTGAAAGGTACGCTTAAAGTCTCTGGATGTCTGCGAGCATCATTTGAAGGACCAGGCTCAGAAGCCATTGTAGCATGCGCATTGCCATTTAAAACTTCTTGAACATTTACACCTTCGTCTTCAAATTTAAGTAGCTTTGCTTTTGGAAATTTAGTAGCAATGTAAGTACATGGCGTAGATCCTCTACGACATGAAAAGGTTATATCTTCACTGTTATAATCTTCCAAAGACATCCCTTGTGTCATTGCTGTGTTAGCCAGAATCGTTAACCCTGAAAATGCATAAGGTTCAGAAAAGTTAATGGTTAAGTTTCTTGCTGGCGTGACCGTCATACCACTGATAATCACATCCATTTTTCCAGCTACTAGCGCCGGAATTATTCCAGCCCATTTAGTTGGAACAAATTCAACCTCAACACCCATATCAGCTGCAAGTTTTCGACCCACTTCAGGCTCAAATCCGATTATATCCCCATTTTTATCCCTCATAGACCAAGGAACAAAGAAATCTAAACCGATCTTGATTACGCCCCTTTTCTTTATAGTCTCAATTACACTTTCAGCACCTAACGATTGGCTTGTTGATGCAGCAAATGTGGGTTGAGATAGGCCTACTGCTGTAACCGCAGCCAGGGCTATACCCATCATTCTCCTAGTAATTTTCATCTTTATTCTCCCTTTCTTAAAGTTTAATTAACAGCCTTTTTAAGACCAACTAGGTAATTACGGCATATCTTCTTTCGATATAAGAGACACCGATAGATAGGATCACCGTTACAACAAAATACAACGCTGCAATAGTGAACCAAATTTCAAAACTTAAATACGTATCAGATATAATATTTTGACCAATCGTGGTTAGCTCAGCAACAGCAATCACACTAACAATCGCAGAACTTTTTACCATATGAACTACCTCACCAGTCATTGGGGGTAACATAAATTTGATTGATTGAGGAAGAATGATATAACGATATGTCTGACTAGTTGTCATTCCTATAGACTTCGCCCCTTCCCATTGCCCTTTAGCAACCGCATTAATTCCAGCCCTAAAAATTTCAGAGATCAGTGCGGAGTGGTAAACTGCCAGAACTAAAATACTCGCAGTATATCTATCAAACTTAAATATTGGCCCTAAAACATAGTAAAACAAATATACCAGGACTAACAATGGCACGTTCCTTACAAACTCGAGAAATGCAATGGCGACAGCTCCTCCAATTAATAGTCCAGACAAACGCAACAGTGCGACAAGTAATCCCAAAAAGAACGCTAATACAAAAGACACAAAAGATATATTAATTGTATAACCTAGGCCTAAAATAAGCTCTCCAATTTGAAAGCCATCGTCAGTAAATACATACAGGTATTTAGGCAACTGGTACCATTGCCAATTATAACCCATCGACTGAGCACCTGTATAAGCAGAATAAAGTATAAGGCTGACTACCAACAAATATATAATGATAGATACAGGGCGTGATGCAAAAAATAAATTAATTCCAGGTCGACTTTTTACTGGAACTCCTTTGAAACTCTCAATTTGTGTTGCCGACATATTTAATGCTCCAAAATTTGCTCTAGAAACTCACGACAACGTTGACTTTCTGGGTTGGAGAAAAATTTATCAGGCGGTGCAACTTCAATAATTTTACCTTCATCCATAAACACCATAGTATCTGCCACTTTTCTAGCGAATCCCATCTCGTGAGTAACGCATACCATTGTCATTCCGGTATCAGCCAGCTCGACCATAACATCTAAAACCTCATTGATCATTTCCGGATCTAAAGCAGACGTCGGTTCATCAAATAACATTATACGACTTTCCATGCACAACGATCTAGCAATAGCTACTCGTTGTTGCTGCCCTCCAGACAACTCTGCCGGGTACTTTTCAGCTTGCTCTGGTATATGAACACGATCTAAATACTTTCTAGCCATAGTTTCGGCTTCAACCTTTGGAATCTTTCGAACTTTAATTGGCCCAATTGTTAAATTTTCTAAAACCGTTAAATGAGGAAAAAGATTAAACTGTTGGAAAACCATACCAACGTTTTGTCTAAGTGAAATAATTTCTTTTGAGCCATCATAAACTTCTATCCCATCGACTGTCAGCTTACCCATACTATGGCTCTCTAAACCGTTGATGCAACGAATTAATGTTGATTTTCCAGATCCAGAAGGACCACAAATTACCATTCTCTCACTAGGTTTTACTTCAATACTAATATCACTCAGTGCTTGAAAGCTCCCGTAAAATTTATCTACATTTTGAAATTTTATTATTGGACTTTCACTTGGCATAGTCAGCAGATCCTATTTTGTAACTCTATCATTAATTAAAAGTAATACTTGCAGCGAGAAAAACTTTAAATATTGCCCCAATATGTCTATACATAATAAAGTGAACATAGCTTTTGATGAAAGGCAAGAACAAATTAGCCTAAACTTAAAAAGTGATTAGTCAGTTAGAGTTTAATTCATTATAAGATTTGATAGAGATTGGCTCTTCACCTTCAATTGTGGCTCTTTGCATAACTCTTCTATGCTTTGCCACCTCACCAAAATAATCCGCAACAGCATGATGTAAACAGACCCTATTATCCCAAAGCGCCAGCGAACCTTTTTTCCATTCTAATCGACACCCTAAATGCGCCTGAATTGAGTGCTCGTACAAATAATTTAGTATTGGAGCACTTTCACTGTCGGTCATGCCTTTAATTCTTTTGGTGAATGCAAGAGTGCTAAATAAAGCTTTTCTACCAGTTTTAGGATGAACGCGAACCATTGGATGGATTGCACCCATAGCGCCTTTTTTTCCCAATTCCTCCATCGACTGATACTTATTACTGTATTTTTGAGGATTGCCAGACTCATTTTCCGCTTCTAGACCGTCTAGTAACGCCTTCATTCCATCAGATAAAGTTTCGTAGGCTAAATACATATTTGTAAATGCGGTATCAGCACCAAATGGAGGACATTCTTTAGCATATAATGTTGCACCTAGCGGTGGTTTTTTTAAAAACATTAAATCTGAATGATAAAAACCATCCCAACTGAAGGATTCTCCTGGTTCCCTAATTATTTTAAAAATTTCAGGGATCTCAGGCAAACCCTTTACATATGGGTGAGGAATTATTTTTCCAAACCTTTGTGAAAAATCAAATTGTTGCTGATCAGTTAAATTTTGATCTCTAAAAATAAGAACCAAATAATGATGAAATGCTTCTTGTATCTCAGTCCAAGCCTCAGACGAAAGATCTTCTGATAAATCTATATCAAAAACCTCAGCACCCATGGCGCCTGAAATAGGTTTAGCTTTAAAATTTTTGAAAGTTTGCATTTCTATCCCCCCTTACTTCTAAAAATTTTATTAAATTCATAATATTATAAATATATATTTAA
>CERW01017370.1_pt1 | contig 10976 bp, 7 predicted proteins | sample 530751 | NCBI WGS metagenome assembly CERW01 (sample SAMEA2620929, study PRJEB7988) | marine metagenome | biome: marine biome (ENVO:00000447); feature: surface water layer (ENVO:00002042); material: "saline water (ENVO:00002010), including plankton (ENVO:xxxxxxxx)" | depth 5 m | reverse complement strand
TCTGAAGTTAGAGCAGGAAAAGGTCTTCATAATTGCGAGAGCTGTAGTCGCTTTCTTTATTTCGATTCAGAATAGCATAAACTCTAAAATATATCGTAACTTTTAGTAAGAGTCGGTCGGATAGTTGCTCTTGATTAGCAGAATGTAAAATCGAGAGAGGAAAGTCCGAGCACCACAGGATAGAATACCTCCTAACTAGAGGAATCGTTTTAAACGATATGGAAAGTGCAGCAGAAAATATACCGCCTAATTTATTAGGTAAGGGTGAAAAAGAGGTGTAAGAGACCCCTCATTTTTATTGAAAAATAAAATTGTGTAAACCCTATTCGGTGCAAGATCAAGTATACCCCAAAATGTTATCCGCATTATTTGAGGGGAGGGTTGGTTGCGCGACTTGTTCAGTGATGAACAAGCTAGATGAATGACTATCGATTACAGAACTCGGCTTATAGATCGGCTCTTAAAATAATTATGAACAATTTACATAAAAGTAAAATTATTGGAATGGGTTACGCAGTCCCAAATAATATTGTTTCAAATAATGATTTGACAAAAATGATGGATACATCAGACGATTGGATTCAGTCTCGATCTGGAATAAAAGAAAGAAGATGGTCAACAGATGATATTAATACTTCAGATTTAGCATACGAAGCATCGTTGAAAGCAATTAAAAATTCTAAATTGAGACCCAGCGACATTGATTTAGTAATTGTGGGTACTTTGTCATCGGACTATTTCTTTCCTGGTGTAAGCGCACAGCTACAGGAAAGACTGGAATTAAACACTGTAGGCGCATTTGATATAAAAGCTGCGTGTTCAGCCTTTATATATAGTTTATCTATTGCTGATCAATTTATTAAAACAGGAGCTGTAAACACTGTTCTTATTGTTGGTGCTGAGACTCAAACAAAATTAATTGAAAAGACAACAAGAAGTCGTGATGTAGCGGTTTTATTTGGCGATGGAGCAGGAGCTGCTATCTTAAAAAGAAGTGATGATGAAAGCGAAATATTATCTACGCATCTTCACTCTGAAGGCAAACATTTAAAAGATCTGTGGATGGAGGCGCCCGGTACTAGTAAAGACGCTTGGGTAAATGACAAAATTGACCATTCGAAGTTTACTCCAAAGATGAATGGTAGGGAGGTTTTTCGTAATGCAGTCAATAGGTTCCCTGAGGTTATTAATGAAGCATTGAATGAAAATGATTTAGATATTAATCAAGTTAAGTATATCATTCCACACCAGGCGAACTATCGAATCAGCCAAGCAATTGCAAAAAAATTAAATGTAAAGATGGATAAGATTATAAGTAATATTCATAAATATGGAAATACAACAGCTGCTTCAATACCTATTGCTTTAGCCGAAGCTATTGAAATGGAGAAAATTTCAAAAGGCGATTTAGTCGTTTTAGCTGCTTTTGGAGCAGGATTTACTTGGGCATCAGCTGCTTTGCGCTGGTAGTAACGACTAAAAATAGAAATGATTTAAATGATTAATGTCCAATTTGAAATTGACCCAAAAGTTGAAAGCCCAAATACAAAAATTTCCAAAGAAATAATTTCATCAGTCTTAAAAGGAGAAGGAAAATCGAAAGCCGATATTCTTGTTATTTTTACAATAGATAAAATTTTAACTGATCTTAAAAAAAAGTTTTTTGATAAAGAACATTTAACAGATGTCATTGCATTTCGAATGAATGCCTATGAAAAAAATAAGATTGAAGGAGAAATTTATATTAGCATTCCCCAAGTAGAGAAAAACGCAAAAGAATTCGATCAGAGTTTTTCAAAAGAGCTTGCCAGAATAATTATCCATGGAAGCCTTCATTTATTAAATTATGACGATAAAACAACGGATGAAAAAAATAAAATGACAGAAAAAGAAAATCTTTATCTTGAAAAGTGTAATTGGGGTGGTTTATTTTGAGTAAACTTGAAAAAAAATTTGAGGGATTGGTGGAAGTAGTTTCAAAACTTAGATCTCCAGATGGATGCCCTTGGGATATTGAACAAACAAGTAAATCCTTAATACCGTATTTCATTGAAGAAGTGTATGAAGTGATTGAAGCGATAGACAATGAAGATTGGAATACTTTAAAGGAGGAATTGGGAGATGTAATGTTGCATCTAATTTTTCAAGGACTTATTGCTGAAGAGCAAAAAAAATTCAAAATTCAAGACACTATAGATAATATTAGTAAAAAACTAGTTCAAAGACATCCACATGTCTTTGAAAATGAAAAAGCTCAGAGCCCTTTTCAAGCAAAACAAAATTGGGAGACCGCGAAGCACAAGGAAAAGAAAAGAAAATCACGACTTGATGGTGTCCCTTTAGGATTACCTTCAATTGTTCAAGCGCAACGATTACAGGAGAAAGCTAGTTACGCTGGTTTTGATTGGAAGCATTCAAGCGATGTGTGGGAAAAGATAAACGAAGAGATTGAAGAATTAAAAAAAGCAGAAATTGATGGAAATATAAATCATATCGAAGAAGAATTAGGTGATGCTATTTTTTCATTAGTGAACCTTGCTCGCTTTTTAAATATTTCTGCTGAGAATGCCCTACGGTTAACGAATAATAAATTTAAAAAAAGGTTTAAATTCATTGAAAAGTCTTTAGAACGTGAAGGCAAAAATCTTGAAGAAACAGTTCTTGATGAGCTTGATAAATATTGGAATAAAGCGAAAGGTGAAGAATGAAAATATTACATTTAATAATTACAAATTTTTTTCTTTTACCTATTTTCTTTTCACAGGAGAATAAAAATGATTGGCCAAATCTAAATCGCTATCAAAAAGACAATGCTAACGTTGATAGCAATAATGAAGATAGCCCAAGAGTTATTTTTATAGGCAATTCAATAACGGAAGGTTGGGATTGGCACTTCCCGCAGTTTTTTAAAAATAATAAAAATTATTTTAATAGAGGTATAAGCGGCCAAACTACCCCGCAAATGTTAATTCGATTCAGACAAGATGTTATTGATCTTAAACCTGATATTGTTGTTATCTTGGCGGGCATAAATGATATCGCAGAAAACACGGGACCGTCAACAGTTAAATCAATAACTGACAACATTAAATCGATGTCACAGCTCGCTATGGCTAATGACATAAAAGTAATAATATCATCAATTTTACCCGCTAGTGATTTTCCCTGGAGACCAGAAATATCTCCGCCTTACAAAATTCTAAAAATTAATAGTATTTTACAAAACTATGCACTCAAGAATGGTATGATATATTTAGATTATTTTTCTGAAATGTTTGATGGTAAAAGTGGTCTAATTAAAGAATATGGCGCAGACTCAGTCCATCCAAACAAAGCGGGCTATTTAGTTATGTCAAAACTTGTGAAAAAAGCTATCGCAAGATCTCTTTCTTTAGACAAAGATTTCTCAGAATTAAATTTCTATAAAAAAGATAGATGGATAGGGACTAAGGAAGGTGTACTAAATTATAGATATCGTGAACCAGAAAACGTTTCACCAAATAAAAAATATCCATTGGTTTTGTTTCTTCATGGTTCTGGTGGGAGGGGTGATGATAATGAACAGCAATTATGGGATGCTAATGCTATAGGCGCTTTTGCAAAACAAGAAGTTTCATCAAAATTCCAATCATATATTTTTGCTCCTCAAGTTCCATTACGCGAAAGATGGGTTTCTACAAATTGGAACACCCAGAATTATAATATGCTACCTATTTCTTCCTCAATGGAACAGACTTTTGAAGCTCTAGATTCATTTATAGACAAAAATAAAAATGTAGACATAAATAGAATTTATGTTTTGGGATTATCAATGGGTGGATGGGGTACGTGGGATGCAATTTCTAGAAGACCAAATTTTTTTGCTGCAGCAATACCTATCTGCGGTGGTGGAGATCCAGCTCAGGCTAAGAATATAAAAAAAGTCAAAATCTGGGCGCTGCACGGTGAAAATGACCCTGTAATTGATGTGCATAAGTCACAACAAATGGTTGCTGCTATCAATGATCAAAAAGGAAATGTTAGGTATTCAGAAATTAAAGGACGAGGCCATGATTCATGGCTAGATGTTTGGAACCATGAAGAATTATGGAGATGGTTGTTTAGCCAAAAGAGATAGAATTTTATGGAAAAAGTGTTAGTAACAGGTGGGTCGGGGTATATTGGTCTTCATTGTATTTCTGAGCTTCTAAAAGAAGGATTTAGCGTTCGGGCATCACTGAGGTCTATGGATAGAAAACAAGAAATTCAAGATGCGCTCGCTGATCACATAAAAAATAATGAAAGCTTAGAATTTTGTAAGCTTGATCTGATGGAAGACGATGGTTGGGATGAAGCTGTTAAGGGCTGTGATTATGTATTGCATGTAGCGTCGCCTGTCTATGAAAAAAATATGAAAGACGAAAGTTCGTTCATAGAGCCGGCAAAACAAGGGCTCATTCGAGCCTTAAAGCCAGCGCTAAAATATAAAATTAAGCGTTTTGTTATGACGTCATCGATTGCAGCGATTACTCAAGGTCATGAAGATCTAAATATTGATGAAAAATCATGGTCCATTATTGAAAATGATACGCTACCATACATAAAAAGTAAAACATTTGCTGAAAAAGCGATGTGGGACTATATGAATGAAATTGAAGAAAATAAAAAAATTGAAGTATGCACAATCAACCCTTCATTTGTTTTTGGGCCATCTTTATCATATGATATGGGCGCATCAAATTTGTTAATTAGATCGCTTTTAGTAGGCAAGCTTCCCGCATTGGCAAGAATTCAATTTAACGTTGTTAATGTGGTTGATGTAGCAAAAGCCCATGTTTTAGCGCTGAAATCGAATCATGCAGCCGGTCAAAGATTTATTATTTCTGAAAAAGCATTATGGCTTTCAGATATTGCAAATATTTTAAAAAATAATGGATTTAAAAAAGTACCCTCAATAGTAGTGCCAAACTTTCTAATTGGGCTCCTTTCGTTTTTCCTAAAAGATATAGCCCTTTTTAAAAATAGGTTGGGTAAAAGTCAAATTACAAAAGCTGATAACGCTAAAAAACTACTCGGCTGGAAGCCTAACAATGTTGAAGAGGCGATCGTTGATACTGCAAAAAAGTATAAAGCAACTCGAGAAATAAATTAGTGCAGCACTAAGGCTTTCAAATAGCTATGTTTTGCGCTCTTTTTTTCTTGCTGCTGGAAAAAGAATATTGTTGAGAATTAACCGGTAGCCTGGAGAATTTCTATGTAGCGAAAGATCGGTTTGTGGGTCACCAACATAATGCTGGTAGTCCTCCGGATCATGCCCTCCTAGAAAAGTAAATGTGCCTTGACCAATATTTCCATGTAGGTACTTTACTTGCGGAGTCGTCTCATCTTCACCTAAAATAAGTACATGCTTTTTAATTTTTTCACGATCAAAACCTGTGGTTTGCCCCATAAAGCCCTTAATAACTCCTACATGGTTTTGTGTTAGCATTGTTGGAATAGGATCATATTTAGCCGAAAATTCAAAAAGAGAAAAATAATCAGCTTCTGCTCCTCTTACTACTACATTATTACTTGGGGGATAATCTATATTGGAATATTCATATACCATAGGATCTGTTATGATATCAAAATTATAAAATGCCAATGAATTGTTATAGTTAATCGCATCATCTAAACCTTTGGCAATAGGAGTACCATCATATACAGGATGAGCGGCATCAATACCAAGCGTGGCAAGTGCAATATCAAAGGAATCTGTGGCAGAACACATTGCAAATAAAAAACCTCCATTAGTCACATAACCCCTTATGATTTCCGCTAATGCTTTTTTTTGTTCAGGGACTGAATTAAACCCCAACTTTAAAGCTAAAGACTCAAATTGTTTTTTTTGCTCAACATACCAAGACGCGGTATGATAATTTTTATAAAATTTTCCATACTGCCCTGTAAAATCTTCGTGGTGTAAATGTAGCCAGTCGTATCTCGATAATTCTCCATTAAAAACCTCTTCATCCCAAAGAGTTTCATATGGAACTTCTGCGTAAGTTAAGGCGAGGGTAACTGCATCATCCCATGGCTGCTTATTTGGCGGGGTATATATTGCTATCTTTGGTGTTTTTTCTAAAAGAACTATATCCATATTATTCGTAGTTACATCGTTGTAAATAGATAGCATCTTGTCGGCCTTGATAAGTTCATAGCTCACACCTCTTAATCGACACTCCTGTTCTATTTTTTGATAATAATCTACTATAAAAGATCCTCCTCGAAAGTTTAATACCCATTCCACATTTATTTGCTCACCAACAATCCAGAATGCAGCTCCGTAAGCTTTAAGATGGTCTTTTTGGTTTTCATCCATAGGTATCAATATTTTTTGTGAAAAACAAATTTGTAATAAGAGGATGCTGGCAATAATTCTTTTCACATTAACTCTCCCTGTTTTTTGATATTTTTCTAAGATGTAAGCGTACTGGATCAGCAAGAATTGAGTTTGAGCATTCTGACAATACTCTATAGTAATACATGAGAGCGTTATCGCTATTTTTCATATAGCTCTCCTCAATTTCTGCAGCTAAGGTAAGACCCATGTCTTTTAGGTTGGTATCTTCCATTGCAAGAGCATATATAATTGACTTTTCGTACTGCATCAAATCAATAGATAAGAAAGCCATTCGTAGGGTTACAATTGGATAGATCATGGAATCTGAATGGTTTAATCTTATGTTTTCTAAAACTTTAATAGCATCCTTAATTTTGTATTCATTAATAAGGCTCTCTGCCTTAAAGAATGCTTTAAAAGCAATTTTATCGTCTTTTGTACCATCAGAGTAATAATTTATAATTAGATCGTGAATTTCAAAAAAATCATTAAAATATTTGTTGTTCGTATCAATAGATAAAATCATTTCATCTAGAAATGTTATCGCAGAGTCAATTTCGAGACCATAGAGTAGGCTGTTTAAATAGCCTACTGTCAAGTCGTTCAAATTTTCATTTTGGTCTGACTGAAAATAAATTTTTGCTTCTTTATACTTTCCATCATATATCAAAAGTTTACCAATGTCAGAGTATATTAAACTTTTTAATCTTGGATCTGCGCTAGCTTTTAATGCTGTTTCATATGATGACTTTGCCCCCTCAAAATCTCTCATTATTCTTGCTTGTATTTGAGCTAATCTGTAATGAACAGTAGCTGTGGTTCTTGTGTTTGGTAGTAATGCCAATAAAGATTGATAGTGCTCCAGGCTATTTGCTAAAGGGGCATTGTTGACATCTGGAGAACGTATGAATTGATTATTGAAAAAACTATTTTCAGAAAACCATTTTACAAACTTTAGCTCTGACTGTCTTTTGATAATTTGATCTTCATATGAACTTCCTAATCCTAAAAGTATTTTTCCGATACTTAAAGGATCGGATTGATTTAGATTTTCAAGCATATAATGGTAAGATTGTATTGATAGATCAAATTGACCTTCTTTTCGAAGATTATCTGCGAAAACCAACCATTTATCAATACCCTCATTGTTTTTAAAATCCAACAATTTGTATTCTTCATACGCTTTAGTAAAATTACCAATTTTATAATAAAAACCACCCAAAACCTCTCTGGTGGATGGGTTAATTTCTAAATTAGCATTAAGAGATGAATCAATAATTGAATGAGAAGTTGAATCATCACTCATAATTAATATCCTATCAGTTGCATAACGAAGGTATTGTTTTTGATAGCGAATAAGAAGAATTAGCTGTTCAAGTGATTTTTCATAAGCCTGTCTAGACTGGTAGTAGTTTGCAAGTTCAATAGCTAAAAAATGCGGCTCATTAAACTTTACCCTTCCTTTCTTGGCTAATAATTCCATTGAATTTGATTGGCCAAATTTTATATAGGTATGAAAAAGCAATCGATACATTGTCTTATTTGATAAATTATTGTTTCTGAAATTATCCCAAATTTCAATGGCTTTAGATTTTTTTTGATTTTTAAAGTAGAATTCTCCAAGTGAGAGCATTGATTGATAATCTGTTGGATTATTTTTTAACCATACCTCTATCAATTGAATCCCGGATTCTAAATCATTATTTTTATTGAAAATATTCTTTAATTGAAAAAATGATGGCTGATGCGTTGGTTCACTATCAAGAATATTCTTATAAATTTTTTCAGCATTTTGAATGTCTCCTGAACGCTCAATACGCATTGCTTGTAAAAATAGCGATTGGTTTTCAAGCCCTATCTTATTTTGAGCAAAAATCAAATCAAGCAGCAGGGGTAATGCTATAAAAAAAATACGCATATAATAACTAAAATTGTCTTGATGTGTCAGAACCAGAAAATGTTTCTAAGGTATTCAGAGAGTTAAAATATTTCTGAATCATGTGTTGATATTCTTTTGAAAAGCCAGCGCTTAATGCTTGATCCATTGCCTCCATTAAAATTGATTTTCGTTGCCCTAAATCACTTGGAAGACCTAAGGGTGTCGTGCTTGAAATTTGTAAAGCTGTCTTTGATTTTCTTTCATCCTCAAAACCTCTTTGTGTCATAGACTTTTGACTATTTAACATTCTACCCAATATTTTTTGTTGTCTATTATTTGTATTCCTATCATAATTATTCTTAACAAGCTCATCAATTACTTTATCAATTTCAGATGATATCCCACTTAAATCACCTAGCCCCTGTTTGCCCGATTGATTCATTTCGTTCATCATTTGCTTTAGAGAATTTTGAATGTCGCGTTGCTGACTTAGCATCCTACTTATAATTGAGCCTTTCAATGAAGGAGCCATTTGGCCAAGTGCGAGCTGCATTCCTTGATCATTAACACTTTTTTGCATTGCTGACATATTTTTCATTTGCTCTAAAAACTCTTCATATCCTGATGCACTGCCACCATCATTCATTTTGCTTATTGTTTGAATTATTAATTTTGCATTACTGTTTAACGCTGCCATGGCTTGCGTCTGATTGCTTAATGATCCCTTACTATCTCTTTCAGCAAGCTTAGTTTTAGATGTGCTCATTTGAGAATTAGCTAAGCCTAAAGATTTACCCATTTCAGTAGTTACCAGAAATGTTTCTTTTGAAAGATCCATAGTTTTATTCATTGTTTTATAAAGTTGATCTTGTAAAAGCTGCTGATTAGAGGCCAAGTCATTTTTTCTTGGAGAATTTGAAGGGATATTTTCAGCTTCAGTTTTTAAAAGCTCCTGGGACTTAGAAATTGAAAGTACATCTCGCAAAATAATTCTAAATTTTTTGGCCATATCCCTTGTCGATTGTTTTTGAAAATTTGAAAATATCTGATTCATAGAAGTTTCCATTGCCTGCATTGACTGCATTCCAGAGTAACTTGCATCCATTGCATCGTAAGGTTTTTGCTGTTCTAAACTGCTAGATGTTTTTTTAAGATTATTTTTTGTCAATTTAACGTTATTGTCATCTGAAAGCTCTTCAAGTTCTTGAGCTGTTTTTCTACTTACCTTTTTAATATCATTAACTGAATTTTTCATTTCTTTAATAATATTATTGAGCTCTTTTTCAGTTATTTTTTGTTCCTGAGCCAGTCTTTTAAAAACAGAGGAATCGGTTTGCTTATTTATTGCTCTTATTTGTTGATCTAGATTGTCTTGATTCTTTACAAGCTGCTCAACACGCTTTCTTATTTCATCTACTTTTTGTTCGGCTTTAATTCGTTGAAAAATATCAAGAAATCTGTCAAGATCTTGTTCAACATTACCCAGGTTATTTGAAATATTTTCTAGAGCGCTGATCATTTCTTCAACATTTAATTTTTCTAATGCTTCTTTCATAGCATTCATATCCTGGAAAAGTTCACTTGGAAAAATTTCATTAACAAGTTTTTGCAGGTCTTTAAATTTATTTGTAATTCCTTCTGAGAATAGATCGTGCTTTTCACTTTGGCTATTCAAAGTATTAAGCTTTTCATTAAGTTTTTGAAAATTAGAGATTTGATTTTCGATTTCACGAAGCGACTCTTTTGTTTTTTGCTGCTGCTCCCAGCTAGGATCGTCTGTCTTTAGAAGATCTAATCTTGATTCTTTAATTTTTTCTTTCAATTTTTTTATAGATGACAATTCCTTTTCCGCGTCTAACATGATTTCGTTCTCACTATTTTCAAACGATGTAAATAGGTCATTTAATGATGGGATTCTAGCGATAAAAGTGCTAGAAATTTTTTTCTTTGGTCCGGAAAGTAGATCATTGTCATATAGTTCAAAATGAAAATGAATTTCATCGTCAGGCATAAGACCTAAGTCTCCAACGCTCCATGTTGTTGTAACTTCTTGTTGGTTCTTTTCACTATCCGGTATTGTGATATTGAACATAGAAATCTTTGGTTCCGCATCAATATATTCTGGCCTATGTATTTCATAGGCAAGTTGAAGTTTTGAAAAACCAAAATCGTCCTCAATATTCATTTTAATTGAAACCATTTGATCACCTCCAAGCTCAATAATTGGAGCTGGTTTTAAAATGAACATTTTAGGATTTAAATCTGGTATGATTTTAAGATGGAAAGGTATTGGATTGCGATTTGTTATTCCCCTTTCATCTTCCAGACTGATGAAGAACTTACCTTCTCCCTCCATTGTAAATTTAAAGTTTGCTTTATCCTTATTGATTGACATTTTAAGCCTATCTTCATTCAGGATAAGTGATGCATCCTTAATCTTTTTGTTGGACCGCAGTGCAACAGAAATTTCAGAACCCAAGATTGCCTGAATTTCAGATTGGTTTGCCTTTTGAATTCTTTGAGGAAGTTTTGTGTATTCTGGTGATTCAACTGTGAAAGTTACATCACTAATTGATGGCCTATCTGTTACGGATATCGAAAAGGTCTTTGATGATATCTCATTCCACGGGTTCCAAAATTTTTGAGATGGTACAAACGCGCGATAGCGATAGTTTTGATAGACATCCTCTAAATTAGCCTTATAAATACCATTATTATTGTATGCTATCTTTAGTA
>CERW01046109.1_pt1 | contig 10979 bp, 11 predicted proteins | sample 530751 | NCBI WGS metagenome assembly CERW01 (sample SAMEA2620929, study PRJEB7988) | marine metagenome | biome: marine biome (ENVO:00000447); feature: surface water layer (ENVO:00002042); material: "saline water (ENVO:00002010), including plankton (ENVO:xxxxxxxx)" | depth 5 m | reverse complement strand
TTCTTCATAAAAATAACTAGAAAAGATTTAATGTTTTGCTAATCTGACTTTGATGCAAGTAATTGAAATATCTCATCCACTTAAAGATCACTATTTAACAATTATCAGAGATAAAGAAACAAATTTTGAAAACTTTAGAGAATATTCTTCAAAATTGTCTTATTTATTATTTATTGAGGGTACTAAAGACATCTCAACAAAAAGTAAGACAATAGAAACTCCACTCACAAAGACTGAGGGTGTAGCAATAGAAAATGAAAACGTAGCTATAGCAGTACTTAGGGCTGGGCTTGGTCTTGTTGACGGTGTAAAGAATTTACTGCCAGACACTTCATTCGGATACATAGGAGTTCAACGTAATGAGGAAACTGCATCCCCAGAATATTATTATGAGAACCTACCAAATCTTGAAAATAAAAATGTATTTATTCTAGAACCAATGCTCGCAACTGGAGGATCTCTATCATTCGCTATCGATAAAGTAAAAGAGCATAAACCGAAAAGTATCATTGCACTTACAGTAATTTCATCTCCTGAAGGTATTGCTAGGCTAGAAAAAGAACACTCGGACATTACGTTAGTTACTGCAAAAATTGACGAAAAATTAAATGAAAATTGGTATATAGTTCCTGGGCTAGGCGATATGGGAGACAGGCTTTTTGGAACTACATAATGAAAAGATGTTTTTTAGTTGTAATTGATTCTCTAGGTGTTGGCGAAGCTCCAGATGCAAAAGAATACGGAGACATAGGCACTAATACACTCAGTAACGTTGCTAAATATGTTGGTGGTGTAGATTTACCAAATTTTAACAACTTAGGATTTGGAAAAATTACCAATGTAGAAGGTTTGGGGGAAAAGCATTCAGGTACAGTTGGAAGGCTATCCGAATTATCTATTGGTAATGACTCAACTACCGGACATTGGGAATTAGCCGGTTTAATTACAGAAAAAGAGTTTCAAACATTTCCTAATGGTTTCCCATCAGAATTAATCAACAAAATAGAATTGGAGGCTAATTGTAAATTTATTGGAAACGTACATGCATCGGGAACTGAGATAATTGAAAATCTTGGAGAACAACATTTAACAACAAAAGAGCTAATTTTATACACTTCGGGTGATTCAGTATTTCAAATCGCAGCTCATGAGGATATTTGTAATTTAAAAGAGTTGTATAAGATTTGTGAGGTAGCAAGAAAATATTGTGATGATTACAACATAGGGAGGGTAATCGCAAGACCATTCAAAGGTTCAATTGGAGACTTTAAAAGAACCTATGACAGAAAAGATTTTGGAATGAATCCACCCGGAGAAACGTTATTAAGCTACTTATTTGATAACAACTTGAAAACTTATGGAATTGGGAAAATAACTGATTTATTTGGAACTGATTATCTCCATGATTATGTTCATACTGAAGGCGATCAAAATGGATTAGATTTTTTAATTGAAAATGTAAAGACAGGAGATCATAATTTTACTTTTGTCAATTTAGTTGATCTTGACATGCTCTATGGTCATCGGGAGGATCCACGCGGTTACTACAATGGATTGCAATTAATTGATAGTGGTATAGAAATAGTATTACAAAATATGAAAGAAGATGATCTCCTTATACTTACTGGAGATCATGGAACTGATCCTACTGATGGTAAGACAGATCACTCAAGAGAATATGTACCATTTGTTGCATATAAAATTAACGGTAAAGCTGAGTACATAGGTGACGTTGATGGTTTCTCAAATGTTGCTTCAACAATTTCAGAATATTTTGAATTAGAAAATATATTCCCAGGTAAAAGCTTTTTAAATCAAATATAAATTATTAATCTTAAATATGTAATGATAGAAAAAATAAACGAAGCTAAAGAATTCATCTCCGCTCTAATAAACAATCAGGAAATAGAAACCATGATTATATTAGGCTCAGGCATGGGTGGTTTTGAGGAAAACTATGAGCCTATATATCAGATTGATTATTCAGATATTCCTAATTTTTTAACACCTTCAATTGAAGGTCATGCCGGTAAACTCTCGATCGTAACAATAAATGAAAAGTTGACCGCAATATTATCAGGAAGAGCTCACTACTATGAAGGCTACCCTATTCAAGACTTAGTAATACCAGTTCGTACATTCTCACTTCTTGGTGTCAAAAATCTTATCTTAACAAATGCTGCAGGGGGTATTTCAGAAGATTATGAACCAGGCGATATAGTTTCAATAACTGACCATATTAATTTAACTGGAAACAACCCCTTAATAGGTAAAAATTTAGATATGTTTGGTCCTAGATTTCCGGATATGTCTGAAGTCTATGACAAGAAGTTTCAAAATTTAGCTAAAGAAGTCGCCAAAAATCACTTTGATTACAAAACTGGAATATATGCTTGGTTTACAGGGCCTTCTTATGAAACACCTGCTGAGGTGCAATTTGCTAAAAATATTGGAGCAGACTTAGTGGGAATGTCTACAGTACCTGAAGCAATAGTAGCAAAACATGCGGGAATGAAAATTAGTGCATTTTCATTAGTAACTAATCTTGCTGCTGGAATAAGTAAAAATCCTTTAAACCATGAGGAAGTTGTTGAGATTGCAGACCAATCAAAACAAAAATTACAGGGCTTCATGAAAGAATATTTAATCGAATTAAATTCAGATAATTAATTACATAAATTAATATATGAATATGAAAATTGCAGTATGCGCAAAACAAATACCCGATCCAGCTAATGAAGTATCTTATTCTGAAGGAATAATAAATAGACCAGAAGAACAAGTATTAGATGATACAGATAGGTATGGAATTGAAGTTGCACTTCAACTTAAAGAAAAATACGATGCAGAAGTAACAATAATTTCAATGGGTCCATCAGGTACTCAAAAAGGACTTCAACAAGCTCTTCAAATGGGTGCTGACAAAGCTATTTATGTTGATGACGAATCATTAAAAGGTGCAAACTCTCTTATGACAGCAAATATTCTGAGCGAATTAGCCAAATCATTAACTGCTGATATAGTAATTTTTGGTACAGAATCAACTGATGGATATTCAGGCACCGTTCCTCAACAAGTTTCACGTTTTCTAGATTTCGAATGCATTTCGTACGTTAAAGCTATAGAGGTTGATGAGAATATTGCTTTAACAAGACAAACAGTCGAAGGTTCGGAAAAAGTAAAAATGCCAGAAAAATGTGTTATATCAGTTACAGCAGGTGGTGTTGAACCTAGGTATCCAAATTTTAAAGATATTATGGCAGCAAAATCAAAACCTATTGAACAAATAGCTTTGAGTGAATTAAATGTTACTACAGATCAAAATCTTGAATTCTTAAATGTTGAAACTGTTGAAAGTTCTAAATCTGGAGAAAAGATAATTGATGAAGGCGAAGCATACCAAGAAATAGTTAATAAATTGAAAGAATTAAAAGTCATATGAAAACATTAATCATTGGTGAAATTATTAATAAAAGTTTAAGTTCTGGAACTCTCGAGATTATAGGTAAAGCACAATCATTGGGATTGGATACCCAAGTTGTAACTGTTGGAAGTGAAGAGAGTCCAACAATTGGTCTAAGTGGTATTAAACAAACCTATCTGAAAAGATCCAGTAATTCTTTAAATTTATCTAAGGTTGCTACAAAAATTACTGAAATTATCAAAAATGAAGAAATATCTTTAATTTTAGGTTCTTCAACTTATTTGTGTAGAGATTTAATTTCGTTTATATCTGTAGATTTAAATAGTAGCCCAGTATCTAATTGTATTGATTTTGACATACAAGATGGAAAAGTTTCAACTGTAAATTCAATCAATGGTGGAGAAAGTCTTTATAAAACAAGAGTAAATTCGAATCATGCATTACTTTTAATTAGACCAAAAGCATTTGATCCTATTGAAATGGAATTCAACACAGATTATGAAACTATTGAAATAGATAATACAGAATTAGAAATTTTCGATATTTATATTGAAGAAAAATCTGGTCCTCAACTTGAAGATTCTAAAGTAGTTATTTCAGCTGGAAGGGGTATGGTTGAAAAAGAAAATTTAGAAATGGTAGAAACTTTAGCTAGTAAACTAAACGCAGCAATTGGTGGCACAAGAGCTATTGTTGATGCTGGTTGGATGCCATACTCCCAACAAGTAGGGCAAACTGGCAAAACTGTAAAACCAGATGTTTATATAGCATGTGGAATCTCTGGAGCAACACAACATCAGGTTGGTATGAAAGACTCAAAATTTATCATAGCTATTAACAAAGACGAAGAAGCACCAATATTTCAGTTAGCAGATTTAGGTATTGTTGGAGATACTCTTAGTGTTATTCCAAAGCTTAACGAAAATATTTAGTCTTTAAATTTTATTTTATTATCAAAAGGTAAAACTTCATCAAATTTATATTTTTTGAACTCATCCTTATACACAACAATTACATCTTCAACTCCAAATTCAGACATACGTTGTCTTGAAACACCACAGGGGAAAATTGGTTCATCTATAGCATCAATACAAGCTACGGCAAGAATATCAATCTTGGTTTCTCCCTCAGAAACTGCTTTTAGAACAGCAACATCTTCTGCACAAACTGTTGCTGGATAGGAAACATTTTCGATGTTACAGCCTGTATATATATTCCCAGAATCAGTAATGAGAGCAGCCCCTACTCTAAAATTGGAGTACGGAGCATATGCTTTTTTAGCTATTTCACTTGCTAAATTGGCTAATTCTTGGTCATTCATGATTTTTTAATTAATTCCTCAAAATCTGCTTTTGTCTTTGTAAAAACTCTCGACCCTGAACCTGGTTCCATAGTGACACCGTATAGTACATCCCCAGCATGCATAGTTTGTTGTTGGTGAGTAACGATAATGTATTGAGCATCATTTTTAACATGCTTTAGTAAATTAATCATTCTGTGCAAATTAGCATCATCTAGTGCAGCTTCCACCTCATCAAGTATATAAAATGGACTTGGGAATGATTTAAATATTGAAAAGAGAAATGCTATTGCGGCTAATGATCTTTCTCCACCAGATAACAAGCTTAATTTTTTAACTTTTTTACCTTTTGGTTGTACTGAAATATCTATTCCAGTTTCTAAAATATTCTCTTTATCAGTAAATGACAACGAACCCTTTCCTCCAGGAAATAATGTTTCAAAAATTTCTGAAAAGTGGACAGATATTGAGTTAAATGAAGATTCGATTCTAAATTCAATCTCATTTTCAATTTCCTTTATATGTGATACTAATTCACTCTTAGCTAATTTAAGGTCATCTATATTTTTTGTTATTTCAACAAATCTTTCATTTAGTGATTCGAAATCATCTTTTGCTAAATAATTAACTGTTCCTATTTGCTCTAGATCTGATTCATTCTTTTTAATTAATTTTTGTAAATCATTCTGGTTCAGATTTTCAACATAGTAATTGTTTATTTCTTGTTCATTTAGACCATATATGTTTTTTAAAGATGAATAATGATTTGATAATGCATTTTGATTTTCAGATAATTTAATTACATTAGAAGTTTTAGTATCTTTATATTCATAAAATATTTTATTAAGTTCTTCTAATTCATTATCAATATTTTGTATTTTTTTATTTGTATTCCCATACTTAGAATCGAACTCTTCTGACTTGGTATCTAATAATTCAGAAGCTTTATTTGTAAAGTTAATATAATTTTTAATCTCACTAACAAGATCAATTAATTCATCCTTAGAGTCATTGTTTTTATTTGACGAAATGTTGTCCTTTTCATTTTTAAATTCAATATTTTGCTCAGTTAAATTTTTAATTCTTTCCTGTGAAGAAACTAGCTGATTTGATACTGTAGAAATTTGTTTTTCTATCTGTTTTATCTGATTTTCTAAATTATTTTTTTGACTATTGATATCTAACTTAAATGATTCGTTTTCATTTATACCTGATAATAATTCTCTCTTTTCTAACAACTTGTGTTCAATAGAGTCTTTTTCATTAGTTAGTTTATTAATCGTTTCGCTTGTTGTCGCTACTTCTCTTCTAAGTATTCCTTTGTTGTAATCAACATATCTATTTTTAGATTCAGACAATATATTTGCATCATTTAAATCTTTATTTAACTCAAGTAATAAACCTTCTGTCTCACTTACATCATTTTGCCACTTACGTAAATCGTCATTCAAAGAAACTAAGTTTTCAGATGTTTCAGTAATATTTTTTTGTAATGTAATTATTTCTGTTTCAAGTAGAGCTTCATTAACCTCAATTGATGCTGATGATTTTTTTATGACAGATTCAAGATTACTTTTTAATTCATCATAAGTAGATTGTAGGTTTTTTAATGTATATTGCTTCGTGACTAATTGTGTAGATAGGGAATTAATTTGATTTGTGTTTTGTTCAATTTTTTTTGAAATTTTATTTATGTGTTCTAAGTTTCTAAAATCTTCTCTTTCTAGATTGTCTTTTCTTTCATTAGCAACTTGAGCAATAGATCTAAGTTGTTCTGTAATATTATTCATTTTTGATGAATAGTCTTTTAATGTGGACCCAATTGAAATACCATCGTCAAGATTATTGTTGATGTTCAATTTTTCTTCTTTTAATGACGTTATCTTAGCTTCAGTTTCAGTAATTTTATATGAAAGTTTTTTATCATTTTCATTTAGTTCATCAATAGCTTTTTGATAATTCTTATATAAATAAACATTGAGTTTTACATTATTATCTCTTAATTGATTGGTAGTCTCTTCATGGAGCTTTGCCTGCTCTGCCTGTTCTTGAAGAGGTTTGAGCTGTTTTTTAATTTCACGTAAAACATCTTTTGCTCTTTTAATTTCTTTATCACCTGACTCAATTCTTTTTAGAGCTTTCTCCTTTTTTGATCTTAAGGGAAGTATTCCAGCAGCTTCTTCAATTGTAAGCCTGTGGTCTTCAGGCTTTGAATTAAGAATCTCTGCAATTTGGCCTTGAGAAATAATGATATGCTGCTGTTTTCCAATTCCAACATCACTTAAAAATTCTTGTATATCTAGTAGCCTACAATTTAAACCATTCATGAAATATTCTGAGGTTCCATCTCTGAAAAGCTTTCTTCCTATAGATATTTCAGAACTTCCATTAAATTTGTTCTCATCTACTTCAAAATTTAAATATACTTCAGCAAATCCTTTTTCAGCTAACTTTTCTGTTCCAGCAAAAATAACATCTTCCATTTTATTTGTTCTTAGTGTTGCGGGGCTTTGCGTACCAAGTACCCATGAGATAGCATCAACTACATTAGATTTTCCAGAACCATTAGGTCCGACTATAACATTAACTTCTTCTGATAATTGAATATTTGTCTTTTCTGCAAAAGACTTGAACCCATTAATATCTAATGATTTTAAATACATTTATTACCCTGTTGTTACTTACATATTAGTAATAAATGAGATAAATTTCTTATTTTAGAATTTTTTTTAGACCACTTCTATCTCAACTGCACGAATATTTTGCTTGTTAAAAATTAAGGTACTCTCAATGTATTTATATGGTTTTTCTGAAATCCAACCCATTTTATTCAAATAAAAGGTAGCTGCTAAATCAACACCTCTTTTACTACCATCTCTACAGTTAAATACTAGAGATTCGTTATTATCACTTATAAACAAAACACCTTCGGCCCCTGATTTTGCCATAAGATCGCGTTTTGAATTAATAATTATATTTGTATCTGTACGATTTTCTCCTCCAATAATCGTTGGATACTGCATATAAGCTGAAAATACCTTATTCCAAATATTTGAATTGCGACTATCTTGCATTATTTGAATTGATTTCAAAAAATTCGAAACTTTTAATCTAATAGCAGGAAGTCCGCAACCATCAATGCCGAATCCAATATCGTTAGTGTCAAATATTTCAATAAAATAATCTTTAATAATTTCTTGAGTTTTATGAGTTAATTGACAATAATCGTTTTGCTCTATTCCTAGTATTTTTGAAAAAATAAGCATAGACAAATGCTTTCCTGAACAATTGTTATGTAGCTCTGTAAAACTATCACCTTTTCTAATAATCGAATCTATGGTCTTTTCATGGAAAGGTCTTTGAGGCCCGCATGCTAGATTGTCTAAACTTATTTCATATTTATTAGCAATTGATTTTAAAAATTCAGTATGCTCTTCTTGCCCAGAGTGAGAGGAAGCAAATAATGAAATCTCTTTTGAATCAAATTCTATATTTTGATTTGAAGCTTCAATCAATAATGGCATAACTTGCATTGGCTTTACCGCTGAACGTGGAAAAAAATAATCATCTGAGTGTTTTAAATTTGAATATACATTTATTTCATGAGAAGACTCAACAAATCCATCTCTATAGATGTTCACAGTTAAATTGTTTATTTCTGACATTTTTTACACATATATGTAGCTCTTGAATCTATAAATAGTTTATCAATTTTTGCATTACATGAAAAACACTTATCTTTATCGTAAATTAATAAATTATTTTGATGACTGCCATATTCACCAAAAGGTAAATAATACGTCATATCACTCAATGTTGTTCCATTATTTTTAATTGCTTTTTTTAAAATTTTTGTTGTGCTTTTAAAGATATTACTCCAGTTAATATCAGTTAATTTAGATGTTGGCAAAAAAGGATTAACTTTAGATAGAAATAAAATTTCATTTACATAAATGTTTCCTAATCCACTTATATTTTTTTGGTTTAATAAGAACTTTTTTATTTCAACAGTACTTTTTTTTGCTCTATCAATAATTATATTTCTATTAGCTTGAGTTAGGTCTAGTGAGTCTGGACCAAGATTAGCAAAATGATTAAAAACTTCTTCATTATTTAAAATTTTTATATATCCAAATTTTCTTATATCATCAAACAACAAAATATCATTTTCAAAATTAAAGATTCCATGAGTATGTTTATTTTTAGAACTGTTGAGGGCAAGTCTACCACTCATGCCAAGATGGAATAAAAAAGAAATTTTATCAAATTTAAATTGTAGAACTTTACCTTTTCTTATTATTTCATTAAGAGATCCGTTATTTCTTGGTTTTGTGTTGTTAAATCTATTTATTCTTATATCTGTTATTTTGTATGATTTTAGTTTTTGATTTAATAAAGAATTTACAAGTACTTTTCGTACAGACTCAACCTCTGGTAATTCAGGCATTTAATTTATTCAATGCATCTTTAGCAGCTGATTGTTGAGCTGATTTTTTAGACTTACCTACACCATTACCAATAATCTTGCCATCAAGTAAAACATCTGTGGAAAAGCTTTTATCGTGATCAGGACCATGTGATGTATCTTGATAATTTACCTTGAGTCCTTTTTTGGCAAAATATTCTTGAAGCCTAGTTTTGTAATCTTTCTGTCCAGGATTTTGTGATAACTCCTTAATACTAGGATAAATAAATGTTGAAACAAAATCATTTACTGCATCTAATCCCCCATCAAAATACAGTGCTGCAATAAGTGCTTCTACCGCATCTTCTAAGATTGAATCTTTTTCTCTTCCACCAGTAGATTCCTCAGCTTTACTTAGAAATAAATATTTCCCAATATTTATTTTCCTACCTAGCTTTACTAAATAAAACTGATTTACTGCACTGGATCTAATTTTAGTTAAGCTACCCTCATCTAAATCAGGATATTTTTCAAATAGATACTCCGTAAGGTCAAAATCTAATATAGCGTCACCAAAAAATTCATATCTTTGATTTGATTGAAGTTCTGGATATTCATCTATATAAGATTTGTGAGTTAGTGCTATTTTTAAATACTTACTGTTTTTAAATTTGTAGCCAATACTTTTTTCTAAATCTGAAATATTGTTCATAATTCATTAAGCGTTTCGGAAAACTTTCCAATAAAATCTTTTTGTACGGAATTACTTGTGTACTTTATTCCATTTTTAATTGCTTCCTGTTTAGACGATCCATGGCCTATTGTTACTAATCCGTCAACTCCAAGCAAATACGAAGCATTAGTTTTATCTGGATCTAGCTTATCTTTAACTGGTTCGAAAGCTTTTTTTACAAGTGGTAGCAATGGTTTAAATAAATTTTTTCTTAAAGAATCTGATATTAGTTTTTGTTGGAGCCTTGCTGTGCCTTCAAGAGTTTTTAAAACAACATTGCCGGTAAATCCGTCTGTAACGAATACATCAACTATTTCAGTTGCAAAATCTCTTCCTTCTACATTGCCAATAAAATTTAAATTACTTGAATTTAAAAGCTTATAGGCAGACTTTTCTAGATCTCTACCTTTAGATTCTTCCTCTCCATTATTTAAAAGTCCAACCCTAGGACTGTTAAGGTCTAAAAGAACTTCTGCAAGTTTTGATCCCATTACAGCATACTGATACAACACTTTTGGTTTGACATCTAGACTTGCACCAGAATCAAGCAATATTACACTTCCTTTAGAAGTTGGAAGAACAGAAGCTATAGCTGGTCTAATTACTCCTTTTTGTTTTCCCAAGATAGTAATTGCACTTATTAGTGTCGCTCCAGTAGAGCCAGCAGAAAATACTGCTTCAACTTTTTTTTCTTTCAACAGTTGCATACAGCCAATAATTGAAGCTTCTTTTTTGGCTCTGATAGCTTTTAACGGGTCCTCATCCATTGAAATTACCTGTGGATAGTGATAAACAGGAATTTCTGTTGAACCTAAATATGGTTTTATAAAGTTTTCATCACCACATAAAACAACATTGACACCGTCTTCTTTAGCTTTAATTGCACCTTTTATTACTTCTACAGGTGCGGAGTCGCCACCCATTGCATCAACGGCAATAGTATTCATAATTTGTTTTAGCTTACTTCAGGTTCTTTAACTTGTCGACCGTTGTAAGTTCCATCGTTAGGATTAACCCTGTGTGATTGCTTTGCAACACCAGTTTCAGGATCAACAACAAAATGTGGCTTAGAAACTTTATGAGTTGCTTTTCTACGTCTAGTTCTTGACTTAGACAT
>CERW01017655.1_pt1 | contig 11066 bp, 9 predicted proteins | sample 530751 | NCBI WGS metagenome assembly CERW01 (sample SAMEA2620929, study PRJEB7988) | marine metagenome | biome: marine biome (ENVO:00000447); feature: surface water layer (ENVO:00002042); material: "saline water (ENVO:00002010), including plankton (ENVO:xxxxxxxx)" | depth 5 m | reverse complement strand
AAAATATATACAGAAGGATTCAAGGTTCCAGAGGGTGAAGCGTATGTTGCAGTAGAGTCTCCCAGAGGAGAGCTTGGCTGCTATATAGTTTCTGATGGATCTTCTAAACCATATAGAATGCATGTAAGAGGTCCATCTTTTTGCAACCTCCAAGCATTACCTGTGGTGATGGCTGATAGTCCAATAGCAGATGCCGTTGCAGCGATTGCATCTTTAGATCCTGTAATTGGAGATGTTGATAGATGAGTTGGGAAAAAGATAGAATAGCGAAAGCTAAAGAAATAATTGAAATGTATCCTCAAAAAAGGTCAGCATTAGGACCTCTTTTATATCTTGCTCTTGATAAAGACGGATATATTTCTAACGAATCAATCGTAGAAATAAGCAGCCTAATAGGAATAACAGAGGTTCAAGTTCAATCTGTTGCATCTTTTTATTCAATGTATAAACAAGAACCAACTGGTAAATATTTATTAAGTGTATGTAAATCAATTTCCTGTGAAATTAGTAATTCAAGTGATGTAATTACTAAAGTCAAAGAATTTACAAATTTAAGTAACAATGAAACTGATGAGGAAGGATTATTTACTTATGAGTCAGTTGAGTGTATCGGAGCTTGTGGTGGGGCTCCTGCTATTCAGATCAATTATGAAACAGTTGAGGGATTAACCCCTGAAAAAGCTGTAGATCTATGTAAATGGTTAAAAGAAGAGCAGCCAAAAGTAATAGTTGCTGATGAGCTCCAATTAAAATTTGGTGGACAGAAGTCTTTCGATTGGGCTATTGAAGATAACAGTGGCTCATCGAGTCCTGTTCCAGGATTTCAAACATATGAGATGCAAGAGGATATTCAGTGAAAGAGACAATTTTATTAACAAAACACATGAGAGAAAATCCCGAAGAAAGTCATTTATTGAAATCGTATGAGAAAAATGGTGGGTATAAAGGTGCAAAAAAAGTTTTGAAGTCGGGATCACCTGAATCGGTTCTTGAAGAAATCAAGAGTTCTAACATAAGAGGCAGAGGTGGGGCAGGATTTCCAACAGGTGTAAAGTGGGGGTTCTTAGCTGAGGATGAGGAAAGATATTTAGTTATCAATGCAGATGAATCAGAACCCGGAACTTTTAAAGACAGGATACTGTTAGAAAGAGACCCCCATCAATTAATTGAAGGTATGATAATTACCTGTTTTGCTGCAAACATTTCAAAGGCTTTCATATACATAAGGGGAGAATATGCAAAACCTGCAAGAAGAGTTCAAAATGCAGTTGAACAAGCATATGAAAAAGGATATTTAGGAAAAAATATTTTTGGATCCGCTATGAACCTAGATATCGTTGTGCATTTAGGTGCTGGTGCATATATATGTGGTGAAGAAACAGCCTTATTAAATTCTCTTGAAGGTAGAAGAGGAGAACCAAGGTTAAAACCTCCATTTTTTCCAGCGGTTAAAGGGTTATACAATAAGCCAACTTTAGTTAACAATGTAGAAACCATCTCATCCGTACCTTGGATAATGAATAACTCAGGAAAAGATTATGCAAGTTTAGGAGTAGAAGGTTCTACTGGAACAAGAATTTTTAGCCTCTCGGGACATATCAATAACCCTGGTAATTACGAAATAGAGATGGGATCTTCATTTGGAGAATTTGTTGAGAGCTTAGGTAAAGGCGTTAGAAATAAAAAATCAATTAAAGCATACATACCTGGGGGAGCTTCTGCTCCTTGGCTTAGGGGTGATCAATTGGATGTGAAGATGACAATTGATGATGTAGCAAATGAAGGTTCAATGCTTGGGTCTGGTGCCGTTGTGATGATGGATGAGGACACAAATTTATTATTAGCTGCGAAAAGTTTAGTTAGCTTTTTTGCTCACGAGTCTTGTGGACAATGTACTCCTTGTAGAGAGGGAACAACATGGCTTGAAAATATACTGGACAGAATTGCATCAGGAAGAGGTAGATTGTCTGATATTGATTTGTTACTAGATGTTTGTGACAATATTTCTCCAGGGCTTACCTGGCCTCCAAAAATGACAACAATATGTCCGTTGGGACCATCTGCAACAGCATCAATTGTCTCCTTAATGAAAGACTTTAGATCAGAAGTAGAAATATTACTTCCTAAGAAAGTGGTTCTAAGTTGACCGAAAAAATAACTTTTACAGTAGACGGAAAAGAGCTTGAAGGAAAGCAGGGACAATTACTTATTGAAGCATGTGAAGACTCAGGTGTACACATACCAAGATTCTGCTGGCATAAAAGATTAGACCCTGTAGGAATGTGCCGTATGTGTCTTGTAGAAATTGAAACACCTAGAGGAAAGGCATTAGTACCATCCTGTACAACAGAGGTGACTGAAGAATTAGTTGTTGAGACCGAATCTGAAACTGTCAAAAAAGCTCAAGAGGGTGTTTTAGAGTTTTTGCTTATTAACCATCCTCTGGATTGCCCAATTTGCGATAAGGCAGGAGAGTGTCCTCTTCAAGATCAAACAATGGCGTATGGTCCAGGAGAATCTAGGTTTATTGAAGAGAAGAGACATTTTGAAAAACCAATCCCTGTATCAGATATAGTTCTACTTGATAGAGAAAGATGTATTCTTTGTGCGAGGTGTACTAGATTTTCTGATGAGATTTCAGGAGATCCATTGATTGAATTTATTCAACGAGGAAACAAAACACAAGTTAATACGTTTCCTGATGAGCCATTTAAATCATATTTTTCCGGTAATACAGTTCAAATTTGTCCTGTTGGGGCATTAACAGCTACTAGTTATAGGTTTAAAGCAAGACCTTGGGACTTGAAAAAAGTATCATCTACCTGTAATTGTTGTTCTCTTGGGTGTTCTGTAGAGCTAAATGTCTCTCAAAATAAAATGTTAAGAATACTTGGAGAAGATAATGAATTTACAAACCAAGGATGGCTATCAGATAAGGGTAGATACAATTTTGAGTATTTGCACTCAGAAAATAGATTGACAAGTATTAAATCAAAAGAAGACAATATTTTTAAAGATATCAGTTTTGTAGAGGCTACTGAAAAACTTAAAAGTAAAATTGAAGAACTTAAGAATCCTGATATCAAATTTATTGTTGGGCCTAACAGTACAAATGAAGAGTATTTTGTAATTAATAAATTTGCAAATTTAATGAATAGAAATGAATTCCTAAGTAAGGATAAATCTAATGTATATTTTTCTGATGACCATGTATTTAATGGGTACTTTGGAGAAGGTTATGAGAATGCTGCCTTTGAGGACCTTGACAATTCAGACGCAATAGTCGTTTGGTCAGAAGATATAAAAGACAATATACCAGTTTTATTTCTAAGATTAAAAAAAGCTGTTAAAAATGGAGTTAAATTAGTTGTACTCGGGCATACTAACACATCATTAGAAAGCCTCGCAGACTTATATCTTGGAGAAGAAGTTATTTCCAATAATTTTGAATTAAAAACAAACCTTGGAAATATAAAAGAATTTCAAAATATCATTGAAAACAAAAAAGTTACCGCAATTATTGGAAAATCAACTCCTATTCAGCAAAAGAAATCTCTCGACATGCTAGTTGACCATCTTCAAAAACACTCTCAAGCTAAATTTCTAAACTGCTTTACAAAAGCAAATACTTTTGGTGCTTTACAGCAAATAGATCAAATAAAAGGTTTGAATGAATTTTGTAACGAGTACTTAGAGTCTAATTCGAATATTATTTTTACAATCGGTGCAAACCCTGTGAACGGATCATATTTTAGTTCTAACATCCAAGATATTCTGAAAAAAGCCGATTACGTTGTTTCCCTAGATATTTTCATAAATGAAACAACAGAATTAGCTGACCTCATTTTGCCTACTACTTCTTATGGAGAAAAAGAAGGAACTATGACAAATATGGAAATGAGAGTACTTAAACAAAATAAAATTCTACCTGATCCTGGATCCGTATTGTCTGAATGGGAATATCTCATAATGGTTGCTAAATCTCTCGGTAAAGAGATTAATTTTGACAATGCATATGAAATTAACAAAGCATTATGCGCTGAACTTGGCAACGAAAACCTAGTTCCCTCCTTTGACAACCTCAACAAACCATCTAATCTCTTTGGAATCATAAGCAACAAAGAGATTGATATCAATATTACAGACTTAGAACAAAAAGATTTATCAATGCTGATGGTTAAGCGTTTATATGGTGATTCAAGCACTCAAATCAATTCTCCTTCCATATCAATGTTGGGTTCAGAGAGATTTATTGAGTTGAACTCAAATACACTAGAAAAGTATGGAGTTAAATCTAAATTTGCAAACCTAACTCAAAATCAAAATTCTATTTTTGTAAATATTAAGTTAAATAATCATTTACCGGACGATATAGTCGTAGTTCCAATAAACAGAAGAGGTTTTGAGAATCTTGACCCTACAAAAGATTTCGACATAAAAGAAGCAAAAAATATGAAGGAATTAAGTGTCAATTGATTTAATTATCGGATTAACCAAGGCTTTCTTAATTTTGGGTCTTCTATTAACGAACACAATATTACTTATATGGCTTGAAAGAAAATTGGTAGCTGGGATGCAATCAAGAGTTGGACCAGATAGAGCAGGCCCCTTTGGTATATTGCAAACAGTAGCTGATGCAGTTAAGTTACTTCTTAAGGAGCAAATTCTTCCCTTAAAAGCTGATAGAGCAATGTATCTGTTAGCGCCCATTCTTGCATTGGTACCTTCCTTTTTAATCTTTATGATCATCCCACTGGGTCCAAGTTTTGATATTGAAATTCAGGGCGAGAATGTAACAGTTGATTTAGTTGGAGCAAACATAAATGTAGGAGTTCTATTTTTCTTAGCGCTTTCATCAATAGCTGTATATAGTGTTGTGCTTGCAGGTTGGTCATCAGGATCAAAATATCCACTTCTTGGTGGAGTAAGAGCTTCAGCACAAATGATTTCTTATGAAGCGGCCATGGGTCTAGCTTTAGTTCCAGTTATACTTTATTCGGGTTCAATGTCTATGACAGATATTGTTCAAAGTCAGTCAGGTTTTCTCTCAAGCCCAATACCATTATTAGATTCAATTGTTGGTTTTATTCCAAAGTGGAATATATTTCCACAATTTGTTGCATTTGCTATATTTTTTGTTGCTTCGGTGGCTGAGGTAAACAGAGCCCCTTTTGATTTAGTTGAAGCCGAACAGGAATTAGTTGGAGGATTTCATACTGAGTATTCAGGATTTCGATTTGCTATGTTCTTTCTAGCTGAATACATAAATATGTTTAATATGTGCGCCATAACAGCAACATTCTTTTTAGGTGGATGGCTAGGACCGACATTTTCTGGATTTCTTCCTCCAATTATCTCAGCTTTTATGCCTGCAGTTTGGCTTGGAATTAAAACTTTTTCATTATTATTTATTTATGTATGGATAAGGGCAACTTTACCAAGGTTGAGATATGATCAATTGATGGAATTAGGATGGAAGAGATTAATTCCGATTTCACTAATTTGGCTGATTTTATCTTCAATTGTTTTAGGTGTTAGAGAATTTGGTTTACCGTGGAGTTAGACAATGAGTAGTGGATATGATTTATTAAAGGGATTAAAAGTAACATTTAAAGAGTTATTCAGAAAATCAGTTACGGATAAATACCCTAAAGAATTTAGAGAAAAACCTCAACGCTTTCACGGAAGGCATGTACTCAACAAGTATGAAGACGGTATGGAGAAATGTATCGGATGCGAACTTTGTGCTGGGGCATGTCCTGCTCAGTGTATATATGTTCGAGGTGAAGACAACCCGGAAGAAAGTCCTGTTAGCCCAGGAGAAAGATATGGATTTATATATGAAATAAATATGTTGAGATGTATTTATTGTGGTTTGTGCGTAGAGGCTTGTCCAACAGAAGCTATAACTATGACTTCACTTTTTGAAATGAGTGTTGCAGATCGATCCGAAGCAGTTTTTGATAAGTCTGTTCTTCTTGTTAAAGAAGATGGCTCTGCAAATACTCATGAAGAGCAAACAAAATTAACAAATCCTGAAGAGCTTACAAAAACCGATGGCTGGATGAGAGCAACTGCACCTAATGGTAATCCTGACTTTCAAAATATAGTTGGCTGGACAAATTCTCTTGGATATGGAGTACGTGATCCAGAAAAAGGCCAAACCATGGAAGAAGAGTAAAAAAGTGTTAGACATAGTTTTGTTTGCAGTCCCCGCCAGTTTGGTAATTCTAGGTGCCCTAATAGTTATATTTGCTAAAAATCCAGTACACAATTCAATGGGGCTAGTTTTAACTCTTGCATCGTTAGCGGTTATATATATAACTTTAAATGCAACCTTTGTAGCAATGGTACAAATTTTAGTTTACGCAGGGGCTGTAATGACACTGTTTCTTTTTGTAATCATGATGATTGGTGTTGATAAGCCAGAGCAAACAAGAGAAGAAATCAAAGGTCAAACACTGTTAGTGTCTGGAACACTATTCATTCTGATTGGGATAATTTCATATGTTGTAATAAACTCTGGTTTCAAGTGGGACCTTTGGTTTCCTCCAGTTGACTACAGCCTAGAGGGCACACCTAATATTATTGCTGGAACATTATTTACAGAATGGGTACTTCCATTTGAAGTAATCTCCTTATTGCTCATAGTTGCAACTGCAGCTGCTCTTGCTTTAGCGTATGATACAAAACCAGGGAAAAAGAAATGATAGAGGTTTCAACAGACTGGTATCTAACTTTAGCTGCAATACTATTTTCCATCGGATTTTTGGGAATGATGATTAGAAAAAATGCATTAATTATGTTTATGTGCATTGAGTTAATGCTTAACTCTGTAAACCTTACTTTCATTGCTGCTTCTAGACATTTTGGAACAATAGAGGGGCAAATATCTGTTTTTTTTGTGCTAGTTGTGGCCTCGGCTGAAGTAGTAGTAGGTTTAGCTATTATCGTTTCAATCTTTAAAAAACAATCTTCCGCATCCGTCGATTTATTAAGAACAATTAGAGGTTAAAAAGTGGAACTTCTACTCTTAGTTGTTGTATTTTTACCTTTGCTAACAGCAATAGGAATAAAAATTATCTCTAAATTTTTAAATGAGCTTTTGCTGAATTTTATTACAATTAATTCTGCACTCTTGTCTTTTGCTACAGCCTCTGGAATGTTTGTTTTATTATTCATCAATAAGTACGAGCCAATTAACTTAAAATTTTTCACCTGGATCACAAATCCTGAAATTTTATTTGAATTCACTCTGGATGGACTCTCAGGGGTAATGATGCTCCTTGTTACAGGATTATCTGTTGTCATTCAAGTTTTCTCAACCTCATATATGAGTAAAGATGAGCACTATGCAAAATACTTTGTATATTTCAACGTTTTTGTATTCTCAATGCTCTTGTTGGTTATGTCAGGTAATTTTTTAGTTATGTTTTTTGGGTGGGAATTGGTAGGCCTAAGTTCCTATTTACTAATTTCTTTTTGGTCTAAAAAACAATCTGCGGCAAAAGCTGGAAACAAAGCTTTCATTCTTAATCGTATTGGAGACTTTGGTTTTCTTATCGGATTAATGCTTACGTTGAACACTTTCGGTACTTTTAATTATGACAAAGTTTTTTCAAAAGTATTAGAAGGTAATATAGACAACCTAACGGTTATCGTGATTTGTTTTATTATTGGTGCTTTTGGTAAATCAGCACAATTTCCACTTTTTAGTTGGCTTCCTGATGCTATGGAAGGACCAACTCCTGCAAGTGCATTAATTCATGCGGCAACCATGGTTACTGCTGGAGTATTTATGCTTGTTAGGATTTCACCAATATTGCAGTTCTCAGAGATTGGCAAGTTAATAGTTATTGTTACTGGATTGTTGACAGCTTTGATTGCTGCTTTTTCAGCAATTAATCAAGATGATATCAAAAAAGTCTTGGCTTACTCAACAATTTCACAGCTTGGATTTATGTTTATAGCGATAGGTTCTGGAGCATATGTTGCAGCAATATTCCATTTAGTGACACATGCATTTTTTAAAGCTTTACTGTTCCTTGGTGCTGGAGCGGTTATTCATGAAATGCACCATGAGCAAAATATTCATAAGATGGGAAATCTTAAATCTAAAATGCCTATTACAGCAACTACTATGGGGATTGGTACATTAGCCATCTCTGGGATTCCACCACTTGCAGGTTTTTGGTCAAAAGATGAAATACTTGCATCAACTTTTGCTAACGGCGGTTTTTATTATATTTTTTGGGCTCTGTCTTTATTAGCTGCTTTTATGACAGCTTTCTATATGGGAAGACATTGGTTGTTGATTTTTCATAAAGATTCTGGAAATGATATTAGCGATATTCATGAAGCTCCTAAGGCTATGGTGAGACCCCTTTTAATACTGGGAGTGTTTTCAGTTTTTATTGGATTTATTAACACCCCATTTTTTCATGGTCTCGAAAAAGTTCTCCATGAGACCCTTCATTACGTAGAGATAACACACCTTCCCGAGGGAATCACTTTAATTGTTTTGGCTTTCGTCTCGATTGGTGCTGGCTTTACTGGCTTAGTTTTAGCTTATCTCGTTTATGTTGTTGAGATTTTTTCCTATTTTAAATTTAAGATACCTTTCAAAGATGAAATTTTAGCACTCTCTGCCAACACGCTTTATCTAAATAAAGTTGGAGACATAATTTTCGTTAAAGGCATGAAGTCTCTAACTAGAAAAACTGCTGTTCTTATAGATGGACTCATGATTGATGGCTTAGTTAATAAGATATCAACTTTGTTTTATAGCTCATCGCAGAAAATTTCAACTTCCCAGAATGGTCTAATAAGAAGCTATGTTGTTTACTTTGGTTTCTTCATGCTTTTATTAATTGGACTCTTTATAGCAACCCCATTGGTGGTAAATTGAGTGGTTTAATTTATACTCTTATATTGTTTCCACTCATTGGTGCATTGATTATATTCTCAATGCCAAAAAACAGGTCAGAACTCTTTCAGCCGTTAGCTATATTTCTATCCATTATTCCTTTCAGTATTTGTTTATACCTGTTTTCAAATGACAACAGCAAGAGCTCCTATCAGGAATTTGAGTCAATTAATTGGATCAGTTCGTATGGAATTAAAATTAGTTTGGGATTTTCAGGGATGTCACATCTATTATTATCTTTAACATCAATCCTAGTTCTACTTTCCTTCCTATCTGTTACTGAAAAATATTCGAGAAGTAAGGGTTTTGTTGCATCAATTCTTGTATTGCACTTTGCTGTTAATGGTGTCTTCCTAAGCGGAGACCTATTATCTTTATTTATCTTTTTTGAAGCAATATTGATACCTATGTATTTCTTAATGGGAATTTGGGGTGGAGAGAACAGAAGGTATGCAACCATTAAATTTATAATTTATACCGTTTTTGGTTCAATCTTTATTTTTATCGGCACTGTTTATGCGGGTGTGATAAGTTACTCTCAGACAGGAATACTAGCTCTCGATTTTGTAACACTCTCAAATATAAGTTTTACATCAGAACAATCCAAGGCTTTATTCTTGTTGTTTACTTTTGGTTTTTTAGTAAAAGTTCCTCTCTTCCCATTACACACTTGGCTACCAGATGCACATGTTGAAGCCCCAACAGCGGGCAGTATTTTACTTGCAGGAGTTTTACTAAAGGTGGGAGCTTATGGAATTCTTAGAGTTTCTATACCATTTTTTACAGAGGGATATATTGAATATAGATACATAATTGCAGTCTTATCAGTTGTTGGAATAATTTATGGTGCTGTTGTTGCTATAGCTCAGATTGATATTAAAAAATTAATCGCATATTCGTCAATAAGTCACATGGGCTTTGTAATGTTAGGAATTACAGCAGGTAATCTTTTAAGTTTAGAAGGAGCGATTATTCAGATGGTAAACCATGGGTTAACTTCAGGAGCACTTTTTATGCTTGTCGGATTTCTTTATGAAAGACGTCATACAAGAAGAATCTCTGACTTTGGAGGAGTAAAAATTACTATGCCTAAATATGCAGCTATCTTCTTATTTACTTCTTTTGCATCTATTGGGTTACCAGGATTAAATGGTTTTGTTGGTGAGTTTATGATTCTCATGGGAAGTTTTAGTACATATAAATTCTTATCAGCCATCGCGGCCTTTGGAGTAGTTCTTGCTGCTATTTATATGTTATGGGCATATCAAAGAATTTTTACTGGTGAAATCAGCATTGAAGAAAATAGCAATTTAGTAGATTTAGATAGTAGAGAGATGCTTGCAGTCATACCACTGTTAGTGTTGATGTTATTTATAGGCATCTATCCTTCATTTATTGAGGGATTTATCTTAAATGATGCCGAAACAATCTCAGATGTAGTGAAATTATTTAGTGGAGGATTGAATTGAACACAGTATCTCAGATTATTGGATTGAATTGGGTTGTAATTGGACCTACGTTAGCTTTAGTGGTGACTGCTCTTGTATTATTGTTTTGTACAATAACTATTACTACTACAGATACAACTAAAAAAGCAGTTACAATTACTGGAATACTTGGAACCTTATTTGCCGTATTTTTAAAATTTGGATTATTTTTCACGAATGGACCTTCATCTTATTTTTCTGAAAAAATTCTGTTAGATGAGTTTTCGCTTTTTGGGAATGTACTGCTTGGATTAATACTTTTATTAAATTTTTATCCTATTTGGAACTCTTCTTTTGAGCTTAAAGACAAAACAACTGAGGCAATAATCTTAACCCTTATGAGTACTGCAGGTTTCATGTTGATGGTCGATGCAGAAAACTTTATGATGTTGTTTATAGGTTTGGAAATTGGATCCATAAGCTTATATGCACTGGCTGGAATTAATAAAGGTAGCCTATCTAGCAATGAAGCTTCTTTAAAATATTTTCTACTTGGTTCTTTAGCCTCTTGTGTTTTAGTTTACGGAGTTGCCTTAATGTATGTATCTCTCTCGGTAACTGGGGTGTATGAGACAACTATTGCGATATCGTTTATTGGCACAGAAAATGTACCTTTAACAACACTTATAGGAGTTTTGTTATTAATAGTAGGA
>CERW01041403.1_pt1 | contig 11072 bp, 6 predicted proteins | sample 530751 | NCBI WGS metagenome assembly CERW01 (sample SAMEA2620929, study PRJEB7988) | marine metagenome | biome: marine biome (ENVO:00000447); feature: surface water layer (ENVO:00002042); material: "saline water (ENVO:00002010), including plankton (ENVO:xxxxxxxx)" | depth 5 m | reverse complement strand
GTTTGTTGTCAGATCCAGATCCAGATATCTTTAGTGCAATTCGTCAGGTTTTATTGAATTGTGGGATTGAGGTCCGATCTTGTTTGAGGTCCGGTTTAGATAGTGATGATAGGCTTGTGCGGCAGCGTTCTTGGAAGTTAATAACTCTTTTGGATCGTAAGACGGCTAATGCTGATTTTATTTCATTTTGTAAACGAGGAGGTGAAAATCTTAACCTTGAAAAGGGAGTGTGGTTACTAATAAAGACTACTTTTCCCCATATTAACCAAGAATCTTATCAAAAAGTTTTAGATGGGTATGCCGAAAGAGTTAGAAAAGACTGTAATCCACAACAAAGTTTTCCATCAACACTGATGGCTATAAACCGTGTGTTTTTTAATGAGGAAGGTTTTCTGGGGGATAAAACAAATTACTACGATCCTCAAAATAGTTATCTTAACCGAGTGATAGATCGGAAACTCGGCAATCCGATTAGTTTATGTCTTTTATACATTTTTATTGCTAGTAGATTACGCCTTCCTTTGGTGGGTGTGGCGATGCCTGGTCATTTTATACTTCGACTTCAATCCTCGACATTCAATATTTTTGTAGATCCATTCAACATGGGTAATTTGCTTTCACAAAGTCAGTGTGAAGAGCGGCTTAAGGGTTGCGGCTTCGGATTTAAAAGTGATTTTCTTTCTGCTGTAAGTCCTAGAAGAATTCTTTTGCGGATTTGTTCCAATCTGCATCAAATTTACCAAAAGGCGCAGAATTTTGGTGAACGAGACCGTATTCAGGATTATCTCATTACCCTTGCAAATTAATCACTAAGTAGCGTCACAGAGACTTGAGAAATATATAAGTCTTTATTGCTAAGCATAATAAATGCTCTTGATTTAATGTATTGACGAATATTCAGATGTATATTCAATTTGTATAGGCTCTTAGCTTAAAGCTCTTTATGAAACATTCTTGTTTTTTGACTTCGTATTTTTCGATTCGCTGTATGGCAATTTTGACATTCTGTTTTCTGTTAAGTATTTCGTCAATTTTACCGATTTATAATGCTATGGCCTCTCCAGAGGAATTAGATTTATCTGAGTTGTCAGAGATAGTCAGCATAAATTTTGATGGTGATGAAGTTGTAGTTATTGTAAATGTTCAAATAGGAATTAAGAAGGTAACCCTTGAAGGTCGTCCTAGATTAGATAGTGGTAATTGGACTCCTAGAGCAATCAAGAGAGTTGATGGGACTGGAGGTCAATTGGTCTTCCGTATTACTCGGTCTAAACTAAATGAGATTCTTCGTGTTCGGGGCGATGCTAAGGAGGTTTTGCCTGCATTATTTTATAAGGGTGCTACGGAGTTTAGTGAGCAAATAGACAATAATGAAAATCCGATTCTGATAGAAGATGGAGGGATTCCGATTCGTGAGGACTTAAATGATTTTGACTCTGCAAATAAAGTTGATGATGCAGGTGATAGCCAGTCGCGAGAGGTTGTGGAATCTGATATATGGAGTATTCATAATAAGAAGCTTTATTTCTTTAACCGCCTTCGAGGTTTGCAGATTATAGATTTGGAGGATAAGGCAAATCCGGTTCTTCGAGGTTCATTGTCAATGCCTGCATCAGGGGAGCAAATGTATATGCTCGGGGATAATCATATTATTCTTCTGGCCCGTGATGGTTGCAACTGGTGGAATAATCAAGCCGAGAGTCAGGCTATTATTGTTGATATAAGCGATGACACGCCGTTTATAGTCAGTACTATTCCAGTTAGAGGTTACATTAGAGAAAGTCGTTTAGTAGGATCCGCCCTTTACGTTGCTTCTCAAATCTATCGGCAAAAAGAGGTTCTTCAAGATGATGGAAGCTTATCCAATCAATGGGAGTATGGCACAATGATATCCTCATTTGATTTAAGCAATCCAGTCCGAACTATTGCTAAAGATTCGCTTTTTTATTCCGGTTATAACAATGACATATATGCTACTGACAAGTTTCTCTTCATATCTACTACGGTCACAGGGAACTATTATAAGACAGATTTACGCTGTATTGATATTTCTGCGGCTGATGGGGCGATGAAAGATGCAGCAACTATTCGTACTTCTGGTCGTGTAGTGGACAAATTTAAGATGCGATTAGCTGATGACACTTTGACAGTGATTTCCGAGACTCTTAATCGCAATCAAGCGGATAATCGCGTTAGATGGGAGACAACCCTTGAGACGTTTAGCTTGGCTACCCCTTCCAAGCCTGATCGTCTTGGTGAGCTCAGCTTGGCTAAGGGGGAGAGGCTGTTTGCTACTAGGTTCGATACTGATCGAGTTTACATCGTGACTTACGAACAGATTGATCCTCTCTGGATTGTGGATCTTTCTGATCCTAGGAAGCCGGAAATAAAGGGTGAATTAAAGGTCCCAGGTTGGTCGACTTATATTCAGCCATTGGGTGATCGTTTGGTTTCTATCGGGGTAGATGACACTGACAATAAACGGAGGGTGGCTGTCTCATTATTTGACGTCAGCGATGTTAATAATCCCAAATTATTTGATAAGGTTTCGATGGGAGAAAGTTGGTCATGGAGTGAAGCTCAATATGACGAGAAGGCATTTACAGTTCTTCCACATGCTGGATTGATACTTGTTCCATATCAGGGCCATGAAGCTGGAGGTTACGCCAAAAAGGTGCAGATCATAGACTTGGGTCAGAAGACTTTAAAAAAACGTGGAGTCATTGAACATTCGATGCAGCCTCGTCGTGCTACAGAATATCAAGATTTTATTATGTCGATTTCGGGACAGGAGTTACTTTCAGTGGACGCCGCTGATCGGGATCGCCCTTTGGTAAAAGGTAAGCTTGAGTTGTCTTATGTTGTTGATCAGATAATTCCTTTTGGTGATTATCTATTGCAATTAGCCCGAGGAGCTAATTGGTATTATGGCGAGCAACGAGGCCCTTCTCTCCGTGTGGTTTCTAAGTCAGATATTGATACCTCGTTGAGTGATATTACTTTAAATAAAAAGGCATACCTTTCTGGAGCATCAATTCGTAATGATAGATTGTATTTACTTCAAACTAAGGCATATCAAGCTGTTAATAATGAACCCGCTCCGGAAAAGAGTAATAAAGAAAAGGAGGATTCTTCGAACCTTTTTCTGACGGTATTGGATCTGTCTAAGTTGCCGAAAATTTCAATCATTAGTGAACTGTCTTTGATAGATGAAAAAATGGGTTGGAACAATCAATTCAAGGCCAATTGGCCTAGTGATGGTAAATTGCTTTGGTCAAACAAGGGAGGGAACCGTAATTATGGCTGGAGTGATCACCTAATCGAAGATGATGGAATGAGGGATATTTGGTGGCCAGGTTATGGAGGTGGAGCTGGGCAGTTAATTTGTTTTGACGTTAATGATCCTGCTAAGCCGGTTTTAGCTTCTAATATTAACCTCTCTACCAAAGAGAATGATGAACAAGATGAGAATAATAAACGGTCATGGCATTATATCAATCGATGGAATTTTAGTGAATCTTTTCACACTAAAAACGGGCTTGTTTACCTAAGTAGTCAGCATAGCGAATACTTTGATCAAAAAGGTTCTAATGACGACAGTGGTTCCGAAGAAGAGATTCCTGATGATGAAGAACAAAAACCAGAACCACAACCGCAGCCACGCGGTTATTGGGTGACTCGATATGAACTCCACGTTGTTGATTATACTGATCCATTAGAACCGGTTGTGCGTGAAGCATTGGCGATTCCGGGTTCATTGATTGGTATATCTCACGATGGAGCGTTAGTTTATACATATGGGACACATTGGACGGAGGATCGAAAATGGGACGGTGATTGGTTTGATGCTATCTCATACGATGGGCTGCAGGTTCATTTGGTTGATTCAATTGAACAACCCAATTCTTGGCCAAGGTCTCATGTTTTGACTAAAGATGGTACATTGTTTCTAGCTTTTACAGAGAGGATTAAAGTTTTAGATGATGAAGGTTTTGTTGAATACGAAAACCAACCATTCTTACAGTCTTTTGCTTTGGATGAGACGGGTAGTTACGCCATGCTTGATGAGGTTAAGTCAAAGAATGAGATTCAGCAGTTGGCAGGTGTTGGTGGAAAAATTTTAGGTATTGATAATCAACGTAATATTTACTTTCTTGAGATTTCTAAACCTTCTTCAATCGGTTTTTCAGGTAAGGGCAGGGTGGGGGGGTGTTTATGGTTTAATCTTGATGCCATTTCAAGCGACTCTGAATCTGGTATTTGGATACCGCTCGGTCAATATGGGGCTTCTCAATTGGGCTTAGAAGATTGACCGGTTTATTTTGCAATAAATTGGTTAAAGTTTTCTCCAAACAGACCATCTATGTCTCTCTGAATTTCCCTTTTGCTGGGCTCCCAACCAGTTGAAGCCAGATTGAGATATTTTTCTGTTAATACTTTAGTGATGATATCGCGTGAATGATCCCATTTGTAGATAATCTGGTCTAGTACTCGTGCGTCCGAATGCTGTACTGTGAAACTCATTCCTATCAAATCAAGTCGCATTCGAGTCATATCCTCTATTATACTTGGAATGTTGGTAAACCACCAGCAGCCAAAGACATGGAGATTACGAAATTTTCGTGCTACTACACACAATTCGTGTTGGCTTTCTCTGGAAAGCAAAGTACATAAAAATTTATTATTAGGATTGTTTGAGCAGAGGTTTTCGAGGCTGTTAAGGCTTGGCTTGCCAAGGCCATCACCGGCTAATTTCATTTCGGTATTTACTCCGCGTTTAACGCCAATCATTAAAGCAAATGCAAGTCCACTTTCACGGCAAAATGGAAGAATCGCTTCATCGATCAATTTTGAGCATTGATTATCTGCAGGGTACTCAAAGGTTGGGGGCAGAGATACCATAACGTAAAGCGCATCCATTCGATTGGTCCAATTTCGTAAGAATCGCTGCACTTCTTCCATTGTTTTTCCTGAGAGATCTGATTGTACTTCATAGCCTGATTCTATTAATTGAGGAATAATAGTATGCCATTCCAAAAGTAGTGGATCTATGCGAAGTGCTGATGTAAAGCGATCATCTCGTTCAAATCTAGATTCCCACTTTGAAGTCTCCAATTTGTCGAAAGGCGAATTGGTCATGCAAATTTTGCTGACCTTAGCTAATTCCATGCAACGTGTGATGTATTCGCTGGGGTCCTGTTCTTTAAACCATTTCCTTATGTTTGGTAGATCGCGTTGGTTGGTATCAAGGCCTAGTCGGTTTAGTGCAGTTAGTACGCCGCGGCAAGCTTCTGAGAGAGGCGAGTTATTAATAAATAGCACGTCCCATATCATCTGAGCCTGATTCTCTTTGGGCAATTTCCAGAAATCATTATAATCAATTTCAAAGTGACGGAATGCCTCGGCAACGAGGTAATGATAGACCAATTGGTCATCGATCCCCCAAAGTAATAGTTCACCGAATGCTGGATCGTAAAGGTGTGTGTGAATATCGTAGACGTTTGTCTCTAGAACAGAACGGGTGACCATAGCGGTAATCTCGTTCCGCTTGGCTTCAGGAATATTGAAGCTCATTTTTAAACGTCGCAAATACGAACCCCTTGTTCGAGCGAGGCGAGTTTGTCCGCGCGCTTAGGGATAAATTCTTGGCCGACATGACCTTTGTACCCAGTTTCTAGGATAGCTCGCATAATGGCGGGATAGTAAAGCTCTTGAGTTTCGTCGATTTCGTTTCTTCCTGGATTCCCCCCGGTATGGTAGTGAAAAAGATGCTTATGGTGGTCTCGAATCGTTCTAATAACATCCCCTTCCATGATCTGCATATGATAGATGTCGTAAAGTAAACCAAATCTTTCCGAGTCAATCGTCTTGCATAATTCAACACCCCAGTTTGTATGGTCGCACATATAATCCTTGTGATTTACCTTACTATTGAGCAACTCCATGACGATATTAACTTTGTGTTTTTCAGCTATAGATAAAATTTTCTTAAGACCGATAGAACAATTTTTTAGACCGGTTTCATCATCCATTCCAGCTCTGTTCCCTGAGAAACAAATTAGGTTTTTGAGGCCAGCGTTAGAAACCTCCTTTATGCGTTTCTCATAAATCTCAATTAATGTGTCGTGATGTTCAATACGGTTGAATGCTCGTGCAATGCCACCCACACGTGTTTTATTGTCTTTAAGGGTGCCAGTAGGGAAGCTGACAATTGCACAACTCAATTTGTGTTTTCGCATGGTCGGAAAATCAGGTGGATCAAGTAGTTCGACTGACTCCATTCCGAGGCTGGCCGCTTTCTTGGCAAGTTTTTCCAATCCAATGCTTCCGTAACACCACTTGCAAACCGAGTGGCGAATATTACCCTTCAGCTTGCTTTTTTTTTCTTCAGTCGCGCCTACAAGTGATTTGGCGTTTAGTGTGATTCCAACAGCAGCCGTGCTGCCGGCGAAAGATTTGATAGCCGTGCGGCGAGAGAATTTTTTGTTCATAAAAGAAAAAAGAGAAGCCCCAATAAATGTTAAATTATCAGTTACGTCAACTGTCAGCTTAATCTAAAAATTAGTTATTTTGATAGCTGCTTAATTATGGACTTGGTTGAGAAACTTTGCCGTATGGTTTCCATAGTCGACTGTTTCCTTTTTGATAACCAAATTTAAGGAATTTTTGTTTGGTCCATGGTTCAACTCGAGCATCTCCCATTAGTATATTTCCGAGTCCAGCAACTTCTTTTCTGTCTCCTTGACCGTTAACTCCCCAACCGTTTCCTTTTCCTTTATGGCGAGTGGCCAGAACATCCCAAGTATTCGGCCACATGTGACCGTCGTTGAGAGGAGCATCTTGAGCTTCTTCCATAAAAGTGAATGATTTATCAGGTTCGACCCAACTAGAGAATTTTGCATTGTAAACCCGTGGGTTACGATCATCCATTGCGGGCCCGCTTACCGCATAACTGAAAGCTTTGTTTACGGCCCCATCAAATTTCCATTGCCCCGGTCTTTTAAATGCTATCTTATCTGTTGGGCAAAGATAGATATCTTGATTTTTTAAATAAGGATAAAGGGTGCCAGTAGTAATATCTTGTCCCCTCCGATATCGCTGACCATTAGGCTTCTTACCGTCGATTACGTTTTGGGTGGACTTGTTTCTACCCACAAGCCATTCATGCATATGAGGTAACCGGTCATCATTATCGTCGGTATAATAGATCATTGATAGACCAAATTGCTTCAAGTTGTTCAAGCAAGCCGTTTGACGTGCTTTCTCTTTAGCTTTTCCTAATGCTGGCAATAACATTCCAGCAAGTATTGCTATAATAGCTATTACAACAAGTAATTCAATTAGGGTAAAACCAGATTTAACTCTTGAGTTTTTCATTATAAAGGCAAGGTGAGTTGGAAATATATTCTCGCAAAAATCTGGTGTCAACCCTTGCAATATTAATTAATACAACACAAAAGCGGTTCGTTCTTTCCACCATTGAAAATCTTTTTTCCCATCGACATCTAGTGGTCGAGTTCCCCATCGGTACTTTACCGGTATTTTAGTAGTCGAGCTAAGCCATTTTTTTATTTCAGAATGCCCATCAGCGAATGAGAATGAACATCCCCCTCCGTGATTTGACCCAGGAGTATCACCCCATTGCGAACTATTTGGATTATTTATAAAATAACCATCATTAATACTGTCTGGATGTTCATCAAGAGTAACCCATGTGTTACTTGGATTTGGAACATCGGTCGTTTTCATGAACTGTTTATACTGCTGTAAGAGAGCATTGCGACCAAACCTTGTTGGGTCGCTCAGGTTTGCAGAATTAAATCTGCCAAAGAATGCATTCATTACGTTACTTCGAATTCTTTGACCAAATCCTGCACGCTTTTGGTTAAGGCTTAGGTATTGATCTGCTGGACAGCGATATATATTGAATGCTGAAGCGGTATATCGAGCTAGAACACCATTTTTCACCCAGTCGCGATTCGTAACACTCTGGTCCGCGATGCTATTTCCGGATCCCCATGTCATGACGTTGTTAACCCAGTTGTCGAATTTTTTTGTTGATATGGAGTTAAGGGTTTCGCTAACTCCAAAGTTGTTGCATACGCGTTCGTCAAAATCACCGGAATACAGCTGCCATGCTTGCATCAACTGTCGGCAATTATTGAGACAGGCAATTCCCTGACCTTTCGATTTTGCTTTAGCCAATGCCGGCAATAGCATGCCTGCGAGTATTGCTATTATTGCAATGACAACCAGCAATTCAATTAGTGTAAAACCAGATTTAGAGCTTAAGAGCTTCATAGTTAAAGAAATTTTAAGGAAAGAGTTTTTATAAAAAAATATTTTCGACTTAGCATCTGCTGTTTGTCAAATCATTGAGCTTATAAACTTTAAATATTTTGTCTTTTATATAGTAACTCCGGCTTGGCAGCATGAGGTGCCTCTGTTTTACTAACAGCTATTAGATGTATCTTCGTTGGATTGCTTTATTTCTGTTTTTTTGGATTGCTCATTCAAGCAATGTGTTCTCTGTTGAACTTGATAATAAGGGCGATTCAGTGTGGGAGATTGAATCTCTTGAGCCTGGAGATTTTGATTATGATATTAACAAGGGAAAGGTTGTTTTAAGTGATCGCTTTCGTATCACTTTTAAGGAGCGGGGTGAGAGTGTATTTGTTATTGCGGATAAGGGTCAATTAGATCAATCAACTGGTGAGGTTTTTGCTGAAGGCAATGTAACTTTGCAGAATGAGGATAGAGTATTTAGATCGGATAGGCTTTATTACAACTTTCAAACAAAATCCATGCAGACGGATAATTTCCGTGCCGGTCAGGCTCCTTTTTTTGTAGAGGGAATTAATATAAAAGGAGATGAAAATAAGAATGAGTATTCAGCCGAGCAGGTTATAATTACATCCGATGACCGACCTGATCCTTGGATTAAATTGCGTACTAGGAGTTTAAGTATTAGTCCTGGTAAATATTTGGAGGCTAAAGGTGCAACTTTTTATGCCGGTAATGTGCCGATTTTTTATTTTCCATATTACAGGCGAAGACTTGATCAACCTCCAAACCATTGGAGCCTTACTCCTGGTTATCGTAGTCGGTATGGAATGTTTCTTGAGGGGTCTTATAATTGGAATTTGAGTGATCGTTTAAACGGGGCAGCTCATTTAGATTATAGATCTCTACGAGGTTTTGCTGGGGGGCTGGATGTTGATTATGATCTTGGCTTTTTGGGTCAAGGTGATGCATCAGTTTACATTTTGAATGATCGCGATCCTCAGTCTGGAGCTGGGAGCCGGTCAGCTAGTACTGAATTTACTGATCGTACTGATCGCCATAGATTAAGTCTTTATCACTCTGTAAATATTGAAACTAATTTTACAGCTAAGCTGTTGTTACAAGATCAGAGTGACCGTTTCATGAATAGAGACTTTTTCGAGAGTGACTTTCGCCGAGATCCACAGCCAGAATCTCATGTTGAGATTGCTAAACATTGGCAAAATTTCAGCGTTAGCCTTTTAGCTCAACCTCAGGTGGATGAGTTTTATCAGACAATTGAGAGGCTGCCAGAGTTGAGGGTTACAGGGTTGCGTCAACGTCTTGGAGATTCGCCAATATTTTATGAAAGTGAAGCCTCTTTTGGTTATTTTAAATTTAGCCCTAGTTCTGATCATTTAGATTTGAATGGTTACGAAGCTTTTCGAGGAGACACTCATCAGCAGTTATTATTGCCGAAGAATTATTCTGGGTGGTTAAATGTTGTTCCTCATGCAGGATTAAGGTTTACGCATTATGGATCTCGATCGAGTGATAATTCAGGTTTTGTTCAAATGAATGATCTGAATCGATCAGTTTTTAATACTGGTGTTGAGTTTTCATTCAAGGCTTCGAGCACTTTACCAGATGCCAAATTATCACTCTTGGATGTTAATGGGTTGAGGCATGTGGTGCAACCGATGGCTAATTATTTGTTTGTTCCTGAACCAAACAAGCGGCCATGGGAGCTACCGCAGTTTGATCGTGAGCTTCATTCGCTTCGTTTGCGGCCAATAGATTTCCCTGATTATAATTCAATTGATACTATTGACTCTAGTAATGTTATTCGTATTGGAGTTAGGAATAGGCTTCAGACTAAGCGTTTTGGTTTGGTAGATGATGTTTTAAATTGGGAGCTTTTTACTGATTGGCGACTAGATAACGATTTGTATGAGGCCCGATTCAACGATGTATACTCTGATCTGGAAGTTAAGCCTCGTTCGTGGCTTCTTTTGGGGTCGGAGTTGCGTTACGATCCTAATAATAGATTGCTAAATGAGTCCAATCACACAATCTCATTATTGCCAAATAATAAATGGAGTCTAACTCTAGGGCATCGCTATTTGCGTGATTGGACACAGGATGAATTGAAAGTTCGTTATCCATATGATCCTTTTTTTGAAAATTCCTTGGGGCAGGATTGGCGTTGGGGGAATAATTTGCTCTACAGTCGTTTGTACTATCGATTCAATGAAGAGTGGGGTTTTCGGATGATACATCAGTTTGAGGCGAGCGATGGTACAATGGAGGAACAGAGTTATAGTCTATATAGAGATTTTTCGAGTGTAACCTCAGCACTTCGATTTCGATTGCGTGATCATCGTGGTGGGAAAAATGACTTTAGCGTGAGCCTTCTTTTTTCCCTGAAAGCAATTCCAAGAATTAGTTTAGGCGATGATAGTAACCGCCTTGAAACTCAACTCTATCGTTAAACGGATAGTTGTTATGCCTTTAATTTTTCTTTCCTTTGTTTTTTGTTTTCGTTTTCGAAAATACTTTTTCTTTTTTATTTTTCTTTTCAATTCTTCATCCGTTTTTTCCGATGAAAAATTGGAGTTTAATCGCGATGTGCGATCAATTCTTTCAGATAATTGTTTTGAGTGCCATGGCCCCGATGCAGCTAATCGCAAGGCCGATTTACGATTAGATACTAAAATTTTCATTTCTAAAATAGTTAATCCTGGCAACCCAGATTTAAGCGAATTGTTTTTGCGCATTACTAATCCGAATGCCTCTGAAAGGATGCCTCC
>CERW01266429.1_pt1 | contig 11127 bp, 9 predicted proteins | sample 530751 | NCBI WGS metagenome assembly CERW01 (sample SAMEA2620929, study PRJEB7988) | marine metagenome | biome: marine biome (ENVO:00000447); feature: surface water layer (ENVO:00002042); material: "saline water (ENVO:00002010), including plankton (ENVO:xxxxxxxx)" | depth 5 m | reverse complement strand
TTATTAATACTATTCATTTCTTTTATATATTCTTGATAGAATTGGGGATCCTTAAATAATTTTTTAATTCTATATTTTTTATTTTTATCAAAATTATCTTTATTAAAAACATCTAAATAATAATTATTAGATTTTGCTATAATATCCTTGTATGAAATAATATTTATATTTAACTTTTCTAATAAATAATTACATAACTCATTGATAGAATTATCTTTATAATTAGTTTTAATATATCTTAATTTGTACCATATCTTCTTTTTATATTTAGTCCATTTAGTATTGAGAGAAATTTCTTCACCAATAAATATATCTGGTAATTTTTTATCAGCCACTTTGATTGTATCTAATAATTTGTAGTATTCAACGGTTTCTTCAATATTACTTACATTATTTGGCAGTGCTTCATGATATTTTATTATTGATAATGGTATTTTATCACCTATTGCATATTGTGTAAATAGTAATTCTTTTCCATTATCTTTTATTTTATTTGATAATTCATTAATATAATCATATTTTGAATATAATAATGATTTGTTATACCATTTTTTAATATTTGCTCTGGATGATAATGGTATTTCTTCAATAATTATTTGAATATCTCTAATATCTTTTGAATTATGCGACGATGATTCAAACTCGCTCAATAATGTCTTGACAATTTTTCTTCTTGACTTATTACATAATGTTTTATAATATTCATCGGTAAATTTCTTATTTAAAAGTTTGTTTTTCACTAATAATCGCATTTTTTCTAATTTATTTATTTGTTTATCATTTTTTTCGATATATTCGTTATAGTTATTTTTATTATTAAATGGTAGTATAAAATTATTGTTAATAGTTTCATATTTCTCATCAGTTATTTTTATTTTAGTTCTTGTTATTTCTTTTGTATCCAATACTGTTTTGCCTATTTCAATACTAAATCCCAGTTCCTTTATATTTTCAAAACCTTTTTTAAACTTTTCAAATACATCCTTAATTATTTTGATATCATATTCCTTATCAATTATGTCATCAATAAATATAACATTTTTAATATTATATTCTTTCATTAACAAAGGTAAAATTATAATAGATTGTTTATTAAATCGTAACAACATATTGTTTTTTAAGATAATTTTGTCAATTGTATAATCTGTATTTATTATAATTGATTCAAAACTAAACAATTCACTTTCTTCTTTCAATAATTTATTTAAGGCATTTATATTATCTTTATTTGTAAATATTCCTACATCATATTCATCAAAATTATTTTTATTAGTACAATTTATCAATATATCTTTAATAACATTATATTCTTCCAAATTAAATATTTTTTTATCACTTTTCATGTTAATTGATTTTGATATTAATGGTTCATAATGATTGTTTTCTTTTGTTATCATAATAAATTTGGGACTTTTATCTAAATATGAATATAAATCTATATATCTAGTGTAGTACGGACATATCATATTTATTTGAACATTTTCATTTATTTTTTCTATATCCCATAGTACAATTAATTTTTTATATAAAATCGCAACTAATGAATTAAGATATTTGATAGTTTTATCAAAAGGATAATTATCAGCTGACAAGTATTTAATAAATTTTAAATACGATTTATATATATATAAATATCTTGACCTTTTATAATTGGCTGTTTTGGAATTATCTGTTGATTCTGGTAAATCTAAATCTATATTTTTAAATTTTTTATTGAATTTTATAAAACTATTATACATTTCCATATTATCACTTGCTACAATTGGTTCTAGTTCAACAAAATCTTTACATACATTACCATTATCAAGAGAAATAAATGTTATTATGTCTAATTTATCAATAATATCTTTAATAAATTCGGCTTTTGTCTTTCCTAATAAAAAAGCAACAACATTAACAATGCAATCGTATTTACTCGTGATATCTTTTTGATTTATTATACTTTTTCTTAATATACATTCCCTTTTATTAATATTATTAGGGGAAAGACATTGCTTATTATAATCACCATAATTATCGGGTTTCAATAGCTTATATAACTCTTTTGATATATCACCATATCTCCCTTTATATGGTAGTGGTATTTTGTTCATTATATAATTTTTATCATCATCATCTAATTTGTCTGAAACTTTTGAATCGGATTTTTTGACAGATACCTTGGTTTGTTCTATTTCTTTCGGTTTTTTCTTACCACAGCATGGTAAATTAATATTTTTAATTAAATATGCATATCGTGGTTTATTTGAATTTTTCATATCTTCATTCATTTTCATTGGTTCTTCATTTTCGCCAGGACATTTTGGATTTTCTAAACTTTCATCTAATGGTATTTTACTAGTTGGGCACCATAATCTAGGACATGTATAATAATTCTTTATATCCGGTTTACTACCATATTCAATAATATTATCAAAATATTTATCATAACCTTTTTTTTTTATTTCATCTAATTCCTCTTTTGATAGGACAACCGGTTGATGTTCTTTTTGGCATTTACGCGATTTATTATTATCTTGATATAACTCTTTGTCTGCGTTGCGCAAACGATTTATTAAATAGTTTTTAAATTCTGCATTTTTAACACCACCTTGAAATTTAGAAAAGTCGTCAAACTCCATATCATCATCAATTAAATTATCGTCAGAAGATTTAGAAGAGCTTTTTTTAGGAGGTGGTTCAGGTGTTTTATCCTTTTTTTTTATTACTGGTTTTTTATCAATATATCTTGTTTGTTCTATTATTTTAGTAAGCCAAAATTTAATATTATCTAATTCGTAATATGATTTACAATTTTTAATATCAACTTCAAATCCACTTCCACTTTTTTTAACAACAATATAAGTACCTTCAATTATATTTGGATTTTTATCTAAGTCATTAAATCCGATATCTCCAATAATCTTTAATTCTTGCTTCACCAATGTTACTGATTCTATTTTTGTATATCCAAATTGTATTAATTCCTTTACTATATCATCTTCCGACATACCAACAATTAATCTAGATTTAATATATGAAGTAACATCAAATTTATTATTCAATATATCATTAACTCTTTTGTAGCTATAATATCCACTATTCCTTTTCTTTTCGTTTTTAAATATTATAGCTTCAAATATATTAGAATATGTTCCTAATTTTTTAATTAAAGTAGGATATTCTATATTATCAACCATAAATTTAACTCTTAAATTGATATCTTTTTCCTTAAAATCGGTTTTGATATCAATATATTTTTTTATATATTCTATAAAATCTTTTTTATCACTAATGATATTTGCCCATTTATTACCATTATCTATGGGATATTTAAAATTAATAATTGCATTGGTATTTGATATTGATATTTTAGATGTTTTTCCTTTATAATAAATATTTAATAGTTCATCCTTCGTATTTAGTAAGTTAAAAATAAATGCGAGCTCTTTTTCATTTGTAAAAGTGTGTTCTTTAAACAATTTGTATATTGCATTATTATTATTTATTAATTGCATAATTTGCATATTTTCATTGGTTTCTAGTTTATCAAATAATATCAGTAAAGATTCTATATCGTCTAATTTAATTTCAAAACTTACATCATTATATTCTTCTAATGATAATTTAGCAAATTTAATATCCTTATTATATAAATTAACTAGCGGTTCTTCATTTTTGATTAATTCTTTAACTTGCTTAGTGATTTCTGGTAGTTTTATTGATTTATCAAAATAATATTTTATATCATATTTAAAATCGCTATAAAATACTAAATTAATTTCTGTTTTTTTAAATAGTTTATATTTGTTTGATATGTTTATAGGTTCTTTTAAGGTCTCAGAATTTCTATCTTTTGATTTAAATGGGTTTACGTCATAGCCTTTCCACTTAATTGTTTCTATATCATATAGTAGATTTTCTTCATCCCAAAAATAAAAGGGCAATTCAATATCTTTTTCTTTTTGTAATATATAATATACTATTTTATTGAGTGCATCATCATAATTATTATCTTGAAATATATATTCATTAATTATGATATAAGTAGATTTATATACATTTAATTTGTTAGTATCAAAAACATAAGTTTTATATTGTGTTTCAGTTAACCATCTTTTTACATAAATGGGTTTTAATAATTCCATTTAATATGTATATTATCTAATTAAATAATATATTATTATAGAGTAGTAATTATTCAAATAAAAAATGTCTCCTTCTACAACGTTACTCAACGGATTAATTAACACATTAAATAAAGCCAATAATGTTGTTAAAGATGAAAAAAAAGAGGAAATGGGAATAATAGATACATTTATAACATCATTAAAAAGAGAGAATTTTTCTGATGATTCAAGTATTGATAATATAAGAGATGCACTTGAAGCAAGAGAACAGGAAAGAGAAAGTGAAGATGAAATTATATTAGGTATAGAGCCGGAAGAAGAGAGCACCGAAGATACAACCGAAGATAAGACAGAAGATAAGACAGAAGAAGAAGAAGATATCATGAGCAAATTTAAATGGGTATTGATAAGCATTGTATCATTTGTGATTTTGTTAGTTATCGGCGGCATAATGTATTGGTATTTCTCTTCACAACCAGAAGAAACAATTATTCCTCCCAACAATCAATTAAATACTATGCAAAAACCACCTGAAAATGTTCAAGAATATTCATATTTACCATTTATGAATCCGGGTTCTAATAAAAATGATGAAAATGTTAAAATAGAACAAGCTAGAATACAACAAATAGAGAGCGAACAAGCGCAAAGAGTGGATGCAGAACAACGCGAACAAGCGCAAAGAGTGGAAGCAGAACAACGCGAACAAACACAAAGAGATGAAGCAGAAAGAGTGGAAGCTGAAAGAGTGGAAGCAGAAAGAGTGGAAGCAGAAAGAGTGGAAGCAGAAAGAGATGAAGTTCATAGACTTGCAGAAGCTAAAAGAGAGGAAATGCGAATTCTCGAACAATCCAAAAAAGAAGAAATGGAACTACGCGAACAAGAACAATCCAAAAAAGAAGAAATGGAAAGAATAGAACAATCCAAGGAGGAAGAAATAGAAAGACTAGAAAAAGAAGCAACCGAAAATAAAGGTTATAATAGCGATACTACATCATCATCTTCATCAAGCAGTTCTTCTGAAAATAAAAAAGTTGTAGAAAAAATTGGCGGTTTAAAAAGACAATATAAAAAAAGACAATATAAAAAAAAACCTAAATAATTCCCTTATAATATTCTAATTTTTCCTTGATAAAATTATTTAAATAAAATCCAATATATACTCCTATTATCAATATTATTAGAGTAATTACAGAGTTAGAAAATATATAATATATTAGATATATTATAAGTACAATAAGTGGATAATAATTACTTATTTTTTCAAAATATAATGATAAATTTTCCATTTAATTATATGAAATAAAATAAATTATATTATAAGAGGTTTAATATGTCCGACGCGAATATTTGTATTAATCATAATTTGATATCCTGCTTTATTAATGTTCTTTGAAAAAGCAACATCTTCACTACATATATCTCTAATAATTTTACCATCATCACATTCAATAACTTCAACTTCCGAATCAAAATACGGATATTTTAATTTATCAAGCACCTCCTTTTTGATTGCCATAAATCCCATACCTGAATACACGACAGGAAAGTATTTAAATTCCGTTTCTTTTTTCCACTCTTCAATCTCATTGGGGGTGCAGAATTTAAAACTACCATTTTTCTTAAAATGTTCAATATCCCAATCTTTTACAAAAGCATAATTTGTCAAATCCGACATTCTATACATACCTGCCACAACAGGGTGCTGTTCGGTTGATTCAATTAACTCAACAACTTGATCAGGTGTAAATACAATATCGCTATCAATAGTAATCCATACATCATAATCCTGATTATTAAATGGTTTCTGATTTTCTCCACGCAGAGTATCTAATCCCAATGTATGCATTCTTACAAACGATACAAATGAGCCTGTTGATGGAGAAATCATAATATCATATTTTCGCATATCCCATAATTTACTAATAGTTGCAGTCCAGGCAATTAAAAATTTAGAACTAAAATTATCTCCTGGGAGAGCAAATATAATTTTCTTCAATTTAGGTAATTCACTATTTTTATTTTCTATCACTTTATTCTCGTCGTCCATATATACATTTTATCTATATAAGTTCTTATATCATTTTCATAAAATATTTGTGTAAAATCTATATAAAATATACTTACATAATAATAGATAAGTTTAAATGTCAGATAACGACATTATATATAATATTGAGATAGATTCTTTTTCACCTCGTTCTTCTCAACCTGATAAAATTAATAAGATTTTAAAACCACATCAACTTGCATGTCTTTACAAAGCTATTCATATGGAAAATGTTGGATCAATAAATTATAAAATAAAAAAGAATAATATAAATTTACCTGCATCTTCAAAAGATATGAATTACGACAATATTAAAATATCAACTAATATTGGTATTCTAGGAGATATTGTTGGTTATGGCAAAACATTATCTGCATTATCGATAATTGCACATAATCCTTTAAATAATATACATATTAATAATGTTATGGTTAATAGTTATCATAGTAATAAGGCTTATAATTATTTTACAGCAATATCTGATAATAAAAAAACTCCAAATATTCAAGAAATGATTAGTTCAACTTTAATTATAGTACCACGCGGGCCTGTTTATGTCCAATGGGAAAAAACATTGAGAGATAATACTACTCTTAATTATATTGCAATTGATAGTTTGACCTATATCAAAAAGAATTTACCAGAATATAATTTAAATAATGAAAGAGAAATAATAGATTATTTTAACAAATATGATGTTGTATTAATAAAAAATACAACGCTATCGCGATTTTTGGATTACTATAACAATAGTTATAAAGCTAAATTTATAAATAGATGGAAGCGTATTATAATTGATGAATGTCATGATATTATAAATAAAATAGAAATTTTCAATTATTTATTTATATGGTTGATAAGCGGAACTTATATGAATATTTGTGATAAATACTCATCAACTTCATATTCACAATACTATAATATTAAGGATATATTGAAGGAAGAGTATATTGATTATTTACTTGTAAAATGTGATAAAAATTTCGTGAAGGAAAGTTTTAAGATACCTGCCATGGTAGAAAAATATTATTTATGTAAAATGTCTAAATATTTAAAAGCAATTAAAAATTATATTAATCAAAGTGTTTTAGAAAAAATTAATGCAAATGATATTTCAGGTGCAATTAAGGAATTGGGTGGGAAAAATGATACTGAGGAAGGTATAGCAAAATTGATATGTGCTGATATGAATAAATCTATTTATAATAAACAAAAAGAACGTGATTTTGTATTGGATCTTGATATATCAAGTGAACAAAAAGCAAATAAAATAAAAAATATAGATAATGAACTAAAAATTTTAGCAGAAAAACTTAAAGATTTAACAGAAAGAATTACAGAAATAAAAAATAAGACTTGTTCTATTTGCCTAGATAATATCAAAAATCCAATTTTGCTTGATTGTACTCATATATTTTGTGGTTCATGTTTAATGCAATATCTAAATAATGCAAGTATTACAAATAAAAGATGTCCCGAATGTAGATGTGAAATTAAAAGTACAGAAAATTTAACAGCAATTGTATCTAATAAAAAAGAAGATAAAAATGAAATAATAAATACTAGTAAATATGAATTACTTGGCAAAGGACTACTAAATAAGGAGGAAACCTTATTGGAATTGATTAAAAATAATAGAAACGGCAAATTTATTATATTTAGTAGGGTTGATTCATTTACAAAAATAATTGACGAACTTGATAGACATAATATAACGCACTCTTTACTCAAAGGTCATACGTCACATATGATGAAGGTATTAAATGATTTCAAATCTGGTAAAGTTAAAGTCATATTATTAACTACTCAATATGCTGGTTCGGGTATAGATATTAGTTGTGCAACTGATGTTATTATATTACATTCTATGGATATTGATAAACAGCAAGCTATTGGTAGAGCACAACGCGTTGGTAGACACGATTCTTTAAATGTTCATAATTTATGTTATGACCATGAACTACCTTCTTTATAATATATATATTAATTAGAATATAATATGGAAAGAGGAGGGTTCTTACCTAAAAAATTAGTAAACATGTTAAGAATGGCTAAACATCGGATGCGTCCAATACAGCGTGGTATATCAAATATATCAAAGGGAGATAGTGTTAGTAAAAGTGATATTGATACAGAAAAAAGCTATATTATAGCAGTAACATATAAATCTGGAACAAAACGCGTTTATAATGATGTTACAATTAGAGAATATAAAAAAGGTTTTGTTTCATTCGTATATAATAAGGATTATGAGGCATTTAAAAAAAGAGATAATACTTCACCAAAACCCCGAACTATACGCGATTTTGCAACTATAAAATTTTACAATACTAAAAAAAATAAACCCATTTCACTATCTGACATATCTGATATAAAACTAAGTAGTTTTAAGGAAACTGCGCCTAAAAAATCTACTACGCGAACTATAAGTTCACAAAATAAAGTTACACCGGTTCCTTCATTAAATCTAAGTGACGGGAACCTTACAAAAAAAGGTGGGAAGAAAAAATAAAAAATTGATTTATTTTTATGACTTTAATTATACAATATTGAAAGAATTGCAAAATAAAATGGTAGATGTTATGAATGCACTGACGAGGCCGTCCTCTACGTTGAGGACTAAGCGACAAAAATATAGAGAAGGAACGGAAAGTTTTGATGAAAAAGTATTAGGAGTATTTACATCAAAATATTTCGAATGTAATGATAATATAACCCCTCGTTATTCAAGTGATAAACAAAGAGATTTTCTTCAAATTGCTGCAAAAATTGCTGAAAAATCTCCAATGTATCCTCATAAACACGGTGCTATAATTGTTTATAAAGATAAAATTATTGCATCCGGCTATAATTATTATATGGGTGATTTCAGTATTCACGCAGAAGTTGCTGCAATTTCTAGAATAAAAAGAAAACAAAAACATATTCTTCGCGATTGCGATATATATGTTGTTAGAATAGGCCCCAAGCGTCTTAATAATCCATTGAAATATTCTAGACCCTGTCCGAATTGCCAAGATACTATTATTAAGAATAATATCAGAAATGCATATTATTCTACTTCTTATGAATATGACGATATCCGAAGCACAATTCACGATAAAAACTCATGTGATTGTAAATTTAAATAAATTATAAGGTTAATGATACTTTTGGTATAATTCTTTTAATATTCTTTTTAACAACTGTTTTTCTATCTTCTTCAAAAATCTGTTTGAGTAAATCTTCCCCTGATAAATTATTATATTGCATTATTTTTGTTTTTATATCATTCATTTTGATTGGCACTTTACATTCCTTTACATTTGTTTTAATACGACCATGTTGCGTATTTAAATCATTATATTTGTAATTAAACATAAATTGTTCGATTTTTCCATTTAATACTCTCTGATAATTTTTTCTTTCCTTTATAGCTGTTTGTAATTTTCTTATCTGGTCGTCATATTTAAACCAATCATTAACTAGATTCTTAAAAGTATCTAATTCTTCCGTTGTAGGCTCTATTCGCTCTTCATTAATTACATCGTCCACTATTGAAGCAGATTCGGTCATTCTTAATACTAGTAATATTATATGTAATCCTTAAATTATTTTTTTAAAAAATTATTGAGTTCTCTTGCTTTTTTTTCACCATCATATTCACTTATCATTTTCCCTTTACTATATTTCATAATTGTTGGATATCCAATTATGTTTTTCTTAAATTTAACGCGCAAATATTTGATACAATTAGCTTCGGCGTTAATTATTATTACATTATTGTCTTTAACATATTTATTAGTTACTCTTTTCCATAATGGCATTAAATCTATACAATATCCACATGTATTAGAATGATATAATACCACTACATTATTATTTTCAATTAATATTTTATTGATATCTTTTTTGTTTAAATTAGTTAAATTATATATCATTCTATTTACTTATTATTTTTTATTTAGTTAATAGTAGAATTATGAATAGTTATTATTTGCTAGACTGTGATGAAAACTATAATATGAGTGATATTAGTACTAAACAATCTTGTAATAATATGTCAATATTATCAAAAGATTATACTTTAAATCAAAATAGAAACTTTTCCGATAGAATACAATTAGAAAGGTGTGAATTTAATAATAACTATCATAATGATATTTATAATATTAAAACAAATGAAAGTGAGTTAAATAAAGGATTTTCGGTCAATAAAAAGAGCTGCTTATATAAAAGACCATTATATAACGAAGGGGATTGGGTAAATCAATATGACTTATCTAATACTTATAAAAATAGTATGTTATCCGGTGGATTATTTAATTATCAATCAAAAGCCAAAACTAATTCCATTTATAAACAATGCGATGGTGATGGTAATTATGATAACTTCTCATATCTAGGTGAATGCAAAAAAGGGCCATTTAATATGTTTACGCAAACATTTACTAGTAGTTATGATAATTGTGTATAGTAGTATAATAATCTTCAATAAACATTTTAATAATTTTATATTTATCTTGACTTATTTTTTTACCCATTTCTGTTTTAATATGTTGCATTAAAATTGTTGTACGATGTTCTATATTTTTAATAATAGTATCTATATTACTATTTCTATTTATTATACCATATGTAAAATATCTAGATATCCCTATTGAACCCAATGATTCTATTCTATCTGCATCTCTTATACAATCTAGTTGCTTATTTAAGTTATAACATATAAATTTAGTATTCGCACCATTCATTTCAATCTCTTTCGATAAGCTAACATTACATGCCATATATACTATTTTATTTATTGTATATGTATCTAGAATATTTTCAAAAAAATCTGTTAATTTTTCCTCCTGTGACTGTTTACATTTATATTTAGCATCACCTATATCATGAACAAGTGAAGCTAATATTACTTCAAAAATTTCTGTATCATTTAAATTTTCTGATATTGCTATCTTTGTTGCTAAACACTTAACTCTCAAT
>CERW01066672.1_pt1 | contig 11392 bp, 7 predicted proteins | sample 530751 | NCBI WGS metagenome assembly CERW01 (sample SAMEA2620929, study PRJEB7988) | marine metagenome | biome: marine biome (ENVO:00000447); feature: surface water layer (ENVO:00002042); material: "saline water (ENVO:00002010), including plankton (ENVO:xxxxxxxx)" | depth 5 m | reverse complement strand
ATACCTAAGATTATTGAAGTTATTAAGAAAGTTAAACCTAAAATGCCTGATGGTAATTGGGAATGGGATGAAACAAATACGGATGCAATATTTGTTAAAAAAGCAGATGAAGAATCACCACAAGAACAAAGAACTGGAAGAACAACGCATTTCTTTAAAACATTAGGAATTAAAAATCTAGCAGAAGGAACTGTAGTTAAATTGTATAACAAAGGATTTAAATCTTTAGAAAGTATTTTAGATATTAAAGATCCTAATGATCTTAAAGGTATTGAAGGTATTGGAGTTAAAAAGATTGAAATAATTATGAATTGTATTAAAGAAGCTTTAGAATATACTGGGGGTATGGAAGATATTATGGCAGGTTCAAATATATTTGATAGGTCCTTAGGATCTAAAAAACTTAAACTTATTATTAGTAATTACACAAATATTTTAACTGATAATATAATACTAGATGATCTTATTAAAATTAAAGGTATTGGTAAAATTAATGCTGAACAATTCTTAAAAGGTTTTGATGATTTTAAAGTATTTTACAATAAATATTATTCTAATGCTAATGTTAACGTAGATACACCATCTGTAGCACTACCCTATTTAGATCCTAGATTAGTAGGTAAAAAGGTTTCTTTTACCGGTGTTAGAGATAAAGATCTTGAAAAATTAATAGAACAACATAATGGTAAAGTAGTTTCTACTGTTTCAAAATCTGTAGATGTTTTAATAACTAAAGATCTTAATAGCACTTCAACTAGTATGAAAAAAGCGAAAGAATTAAACATTTTAATAATAAAAAATGATGACATTTTAAAATAAATAATTATAATGACATCTACTATTGATATCCGCAAAATCTTTATTAAAAGTGAGACTGATAGTAATAAACAATACGAAATGTATTATATGATTTGGAAAAATGAAAATACACCTAAAGAAATTGTTTGTTCCTGCCCTGGTTATCAGTATAGGGGTAAGTGCAAACATATTGAAAAATATGATCCTGAAAACTCTGAATTGTGGAAAAATGCTAAAAGTGTTAATTAGATCCAATTCTTAGTTCTATAGTTAGTTCTACTTATATGTTTTAAAGTATAAAAATATACCATTAAAATTAAACAAAATAATACTATACCTAGTATTACAATAATATAATTATAACCAAATATATTATATAATATTAACAATAATACTGCTAATATTACTATACGCATAAATAGATTTGTATAAGCCTTACGACGATAAAATGAAAATGTATCTATATTTATTTTATCTTTTGTATTTAAATTAATGTTTTTTGCTTTATTGTATAATCCAGTATATAATTTATGTTCTCTTATTAATTCGGTTGAGTCAATACTATTATTGTTAAACTTATAAGTAATTTGAAAAGCTTGACATAATTTATATTTTATTACACTTTTAGAATCTGTTTGTATGTCTAGATGATCAGAACATTCTGTTGGTGAAGTCTCTCCTTCTTGTCCTATAACTTCTATATTTGTGGTTGATGTAGCAAATCCTTCAATTAAAACAACATATTTTGAAAAATACGCATTTATTAATATTAATAAAACTAATACAGCTACCAAATAATTATTTTTATTTTTAAATAATATACAAAATAATATTATTACTACTAATAAGGCAATAATAAAATAAATGTATAGATATAAATAATCTAAGTGTCTTTTATTATCTTCAATTTCATTAATAATCTTTTTATTATATGTTTTTTGTTCAAGAAACTTATTATTTGAAACTTGTATTTTACCAATATTTGTTTTATAATTTTTTATAGGTTTATAAACATCAATATCATTAATCTTTCGAATATGGTTATTAATATATTTTATATATGATGTATATAGAAATTTATCGCTTTCTACGCTAGTAGTAATTTTAATAGCAACCGATGATAAAATTATAAGCTGAATATAATGATATATTAAAAATGTTAGGTATTCTCTTTTTATTAGTAATACATTAGGATCACTATCAACAGCTTTTCTTATATCTTCTAGTGTATATTTATTATAAGGTATATAATCGGTAATTGGAGTTTGAGTTCCACTAACAGTAATTTGAATGTTATCATATGTAGCCTGACTAATTTTATCTATTTGTTTAGAATCGTATATATCAAGATTAACATCTAGACTATTATCTGTAATTTGGTTTGTAGTACTAACATAAGCTTGTATTATAGGTGGTATTTTTATTCCACTTCTACTACCAATAACAACTTCTGTGTCAGTAAAACTATTTTGATCAATAAAACAAGGTTTCATTAAAGCACGAAAATCATTTAAAGCATTTTCAACATTACCACTATTTATTGTCATTTATTATTTTAATTTTATTTTATTTCATAACCATTCTATGATTCCAATATTTAGTATCAGCTTTTGTTCTTGTCATCAGATTAATATTATAAAAATAGATTGCTAAAATAATTACAAATAATATTATAAATATTATACTGGTTGTTGTAGGATCTTCAGTATTTGTATAAACAATATAACTAATTATACAAATAGCAGTAAATAATATTAAAAACTTAACTAATTCTTTGCTTTTAATAGCATTGATAAACTCATCATTTAATACTAATTCTAAGTTATTAAGCTTGGAATTACTTGATTTTGCAAATCCATCGTATTTATTCTTTTCTTTTTTTAATGATTCTTTATAAGCCTTAGATGCTGTTGTTAAACTATATAAATACATATGTACTGATGTGCTTAAAGTAATTAAATCGTTTCTTGATTTACGTGATTTTAGAACAATATCTTGAAACGTTTCAGTTATATTAACAGTTACATTAGTATAGATAATATAATATAATAATAAAAATGCTATTAACATTATAGAATACTGAGTTTTTAATGATGCTTTATGATTATTAATATATATTAATCCTAAACATATTAAAATTAGCACTATTATTGTAATATATAAAAATATATTATTATATAAATTGTTTTTAAGAATATTGTTTAATTCATTATTTTTAGTTTTATATTTATCTACGTTTTCTTTATAAGAATTATCAGCATTTGTAATATTTACTAAAGTATCATTAATTGCTATATTTTCATCTTGAATAGTAGTATTTTCTGTAGTTGCTTTAATACTATCATAAGCATCATTTATATTTCCTAGTATTTCATTTAATTTGTTTGCTTTTTCATAATGTTCTAGTATGTTTCCAAGTGCTGTTTTAACTTGTGTAAGTTTTGTATTTGCATTATTTATAGTAGCTGAAGAAATGCTATCTACACCTGTAATAATACTATCTGTTTTATCGTTGTCAAGTGCTTTTTTATATAACTCAGTACCATCTGATGATAGATTATCTAAGAAATCATTTAAATCTTTAATATCGGCTATAGCACTAGAATAATTAAATATTGATTTACCAGTAGCAAGAGTATATTGATAATCATTTATAAATCCATAAATATTACCTCCAACAGGTAGTGATTCAATTATACGTACTTGTTCTGAGGTTAAGGTGTATCTAGTTGATTGATATTTTAAACGTAATTGATATTTTGGAGTGTTTCCCAATTGTTCAACAGAAGCACCATCAATCATTGTATATCCCGAACTATCATCATCATTTTCAATTTGATATAACTTTATTTTTCTGTCATCATTCGCATTAACATCATAATGTAATTTTAATAATTTAGTTATTAAATTATACACTGTACTATTTTCTTGGGAGTTAACAAAAATACTATTAATTAAGTTATTTGTTCCATTATTTGCATCAATTAATGATTCAAATATTGCTATTAAACTTGATAATATTAAATCGGAATCATTAGAACTTTCATATTCATAATTACCATCAGTTGGTTTTAATTTAGTTAACTGAGTATTTATACCTGTATTAGTTTCAGCAAAATATGTTAAGTTTTTATTACAAAAAATAGTATTGTATTCAAGTAAAGCAATATAATAGTAATAATATAAACAATTTACAGTTGCTTCAAATTTATCATTATTTTTTATATTAATAAACTCTAAAAAATGTAGCATTTTAGTTATCAATGCTGTGTCTTCTATATGTACTAAACTTTCAAGACCTGTAATAGTACCTGCATTAAGTTGATTAGTTATAGTGTCTGTTAAGTTAGACTCTTTTGTATCTACATAATGATCTTTAATATATTTTAATACTTTAAATCTTACAAAATAATCATAATAAGTGTTATTAGTATTAATTCCATTACCATCATCCACCGCAAGTTTTGAAGGATTTGTTGAACTAGAACCATCATTTATAAAATAATTGCCTTGTTTTAAATCATATACTTTAACGCTACTTGTATTAGTATAATATATAAGTCCGTCGCTATCAGTATCGAAATTATTTGCTAAGTTAACTGAATTAATTGAATTATCAACCGCATTACCAAGCACAGTAGTATTAAGTGTATTAGTAATTGCAGCTGCTTTACCAGTGGTTACTTGTTTTATTTTAAAATAATTTTGGTCTTCGTTCCCATCTGTAAATTTAGTTTTTAAATAATCGTCTGCACCAGTTCCACTTTTAATTGGTCCGTTGGTATGAGTAAAAGTAAGATCTACAGTAGTTTTATAAGATGTTCCATCCTCTATAGCTTCCCAATTAGTGCTAATTAAATAAGGTTCTAATATATTTTTATTAATAATTTCAAGATATTTATTAATTGTAGTATCTAAATCTAATAAAGACATTTTATTTTAATATATAAATTAATTTTATACACTCATCTTTGTCCAATACCTGTGTTTATATTCAGTTCTTACAACCCTATGAAGATTTCTAAAATAGTAAAAAATTAGTATCATAGAAGCAATTATTGTTATAAATAGTAAATAAATATTCATATCAGGCATTATAATTGATAACCATAAATAGGTTAAAACTAATATTAAAAACAAGAAAGTTGTATGAATAAATAAAGTTCTTTGGAATAATCTATGCCATTCTGCATTTGTTGTAGCATCATTGCGATTAGTTGAAGATTCTAATACTTTATTATTATTTCTAACATTTTGTGCTTCTTTATTACTAGCATCTGTTAATGTATCATATAAACGGGTCATACCATAATTAGACGATTCCATATAAATCAGTTCTAAATATCTTGTAAAATTATTATTAAGAATACCTGTTTTGCTTGAAATTTCAGCAGTAGTTTCATCAGTTATAGAAAAGTTTTCAGTAAATCTTTTAGCAACTTCAATAAACGAAAAGATCATACCATATGTTAAAAGAACTATTATTAAAATAATAAATACTCTAGTTTTTCTGGATTGCTCTGAATTTGTAGCTACAATAGCTATTAATGATATTATCACAATAATAATAGTTAAATAATAAATATAATCAATATTATTGAATGAACCTTGGATAGCATTATAATTACCAATACTTTTTTGATACTCTGATTTATTTTTATTAAATATTTCATTAGCACTACTTAATTTACTTATTGCCCCATCATATGTATATGAAGCATAATCTGATTTTTTTGGTAATATTACACATTTATCACCATTAGTAAAATTACTAGCTATAGTTCCTTCAATAACGCCTTCTGCTAAAGTATAAGAATTACTAGATTTAGTAATATTATTAACAATACTAATATATTTATTTTTATTTATATTATAAATAACGTGATTATTTGCATTTAATGTATCAAAAAAAGTAGATGATGTTGTTCCGGTATCATCTAATGTTAATATGTTAGAATTATAAGTAACCCTTAGCTTATAATGTGCAAATAAAAATATTTTGTCAATAGAACTAATTAAAAAACTATCAATAAGCGTATTAATATCATCAATTGCAGAAGAAGAACAATATCTAGTTGTGCCATCAATCACAGTCATTCTAGCATCACATTGATTGTAATAACTAATATAAACGTCTGCAATATTTTTATATAATAAAACTAAATAAATACCTCTACAAGTATATAGGAGATTTGGTGTTAGTTTGTCTCTAATACTAGTAGCATCAGATCCTATAATATAATCATAATGTGAAAGAGAATTTTCTGGATATGTCGTATCAGCACTATTCAATGCAATAGAAGTTTGATCTATAAAATTATAAACATTTATAGAACCAGAAGCAACATCATTTGGATTATTAATAACGTGATCATACAATTGATATATATTAAATATTTTATTAAGTTTTTCTTTATGTTCTGACTTAATTTCATCTAATAAAGTTTGTGGAAAATGTGGTATATAATGCATAGCATCACTGCTATTAAATTGTTGTAAAACAAAAGCAGAACCAGCAGTTTTAACTATATTAGATAAATACTCTATTGAATGTAATTCATCTTTAATATTACAATCATAATCACTACCACCAACATCTAAAAAATTATTAATATTGCTTAATTCATTTACAAAATTATTAATAAAAAATTCATTAGGTCCTGGATCAATCATCCAACTATATAAATTACTTAATTCTGAAGTTTGTTCAAAATAGTCATTAAATATGCGTTCTTGAATGGAATCGTAAACCATTTTTATTATAAGAATAAGTTTTTAATTTTGGTAATGAAATAGGTATATAAACTTTTATAAATACAAGTTTTAGCAAAATGATCATTAGCACCACAACATAAACATAAGTTATTTGCCATTCTTAATTCACTTGTTATAAACCTTTTAGCATTATTTGATAATTTTTCTTGAATATAAGTTCCACCTCTAACATTATCTATGCCGTATTTATTCATATATATTTTAACCATTTTATCTTCATCATAATCATCGCAATCTTCAATTAATTCATCTATATAAAGTGGTTTATATTTTTTAGTCCAAAAAGATCCATTACCATTTAAATGTTGCTTATATCTAATAAAAATATTATGAGTTTTACCTACATAAAATTTGTTATTAGATAAACGTAAAATATAAATAGATATATGGTCTCGCATAAACATTCTAGATAATTCGCATAATTGTTTATCAACCAAAGCATTCCTAACTAAATTAGAAATTAAAATAGTTTTATCATAACCTTTTTCTAAATCATCATAGTAATTCATAATAATAATAAAAATAACAAATAATGTTTATACGCACGCACGATAATAATATGTTAGACCGCTATTAGGATTATAACGATCAATCTTAACAATATCACCAGGGCGAATACCTAACCATTTTGAAATAGGATCACCTTTCAATATGATAGGTAATTGAGTTTTAGATTTAATATTGTATAGTGTCATAAGATCTTTAATTTCATCTTTAGTAAGTTTAGTATGCTTATCAACCAAATGATGTCTTGTAGGATTAAAATGTAAATCTGAAAACATAAATACAGATAATAAACCATCAATTTTATTTAAAGTTTTATCAAAAGTAACTAGCAACTTATTATCAGCAGTAGTTAATTCTTCAAAAACAATAATATAATTGGTATATTTCTTATGTTCCAAAACAAATTCTTTAAAAACATCAATTTCTTCATCGTCTGTTTTATTTGTTTTCTTTTTAGTAGTTTTAAGTTTATCTATAACATTTTTTTTGGATTCTTGATTTAAAGCTATAATAACACAGGTTTTTGGTGCATATACTATAACCGGATCATAACCATAGAAATCATCAGTTTTAATATTTTTTAAAGTGTCAGCAGAAAAATCATTGCGATCTTCTAACATTTCAGAAAGATTATTTAACATTAAAGGTATTATAGATGCCATTATTTATTAATAATAATATATTCATTTTTATACTTCTTTTATTCTTATATTAATCCATTTACCTTCAGCTATTTTATTGCGAGTAAATAATTCAGTTCTTCCTAATTGTATTTGTAATTGAGATCTAGACAATGGTTGTTTAGTTGAAATGGTATTTGATCTAAACCAATTTTTATAATGTGGAAAGATATGTTCAATCAGTAGTTTATCATCATTATCATCAGTTTCTTCAATTTTATCTGAAATAAATTGAGCAATCAAATCTTGTTCAGCATAGAATCTTTTGGTAGCATCGTTAATTATTTTTGGTTCGTGAATATTAGTTACATCTAAATGAATACGAATATGTAATAACATTGAAATAAAGGTTTCTTTCCATTTATTAATTTTGTTTGGCATATCGCGATCAATTAGATATTCATTTGGTTTGTTTGGATCTGGATTATCAGCGAATCTTGAAGTAAATTCAATTAGTCTAATACGTCTCCAAGTTCCTTCATCATTAGAATTAACTTCAGGAACATAATTACAAGTTAAGAATACTGAAAATTGCGGTTTAAACTCCATTTGATCTTTATACAATCCACGACAAGTCATAGTATCATTACCAGTCATTTCTTTCAATTTACCAACATTCAGTTTATCATTTTCATTAGGTTCAGCCATTACAACCATACGAACACCTTTGGATTTGTAAATATCAGGTGTAGCATTACTAGATCCACTACGACTTTGAGTAATATAAGATACATTCATAGTATAGAAATAATCACCAAATGATTTTTCAACTAAATTGATTAATGTTGATTTACCATTACTACCACTACCAGCTTTACCTGCTAAAATAAAGAATCTTTCTTGTCTAAAGTTTCCATCTAAAGCTAAAGCAAATTGTATCATTAAATAATCACGAACTTCTTTATCAGGTAGAACTTTAGATAAGAAATCATTAATTTCCGCAACAATAGGATCGTTTTTATCATAAGGTTTATAATTGCAATTAGTACTAAATCTAATACAATCTGCTGGACTACCTTCACGAAAACCAATATCAGTTATATCATTCTTAAATTCAATACCTTTTGTAATATCAAATACACCATTTTTAAAACCTATTAAATTACCTTTTTCATTTAGATCATATTCAAAAGATCTTGCTTGAAAGAACGTTTTACATTCATTAATAACATTTTTCTTAAAAGGTGATAACCTACAATTATTAATTAGTTTTTCAGCTTTTTCAGCTTTTTTCAACCATCTTTGTCTAATATCTGGATCTAATTCAGGATTCATAGCCTGAATAGTCCATTCTTTTGATCTGGCTTTAATACATTCTACAATATCAGTAGATATTTTAGTAGATAGATCAATACCTTCCATCATAGTAACATATCGATGTTCTTCTTTGCTATACATATACCAAACATCTCTTGCTATAAACTTAAATTCATCATTGAATTTTTTATAAATTAACAATGCTACATCATAATGTGTAAGACTTTCAATAGCTTGTTCAGTATATTTAAACAAAGAATTATTAATAATCTCAGTATATTTTTCAGGATTATCTTGTTTAGCCCAATAAATCAAAGTTCCTAAGCCTAAGTTATCATCTTTCATACTATTCCATTTCTTCATACATTCTCGTGATTTATACTTTGTGCTATTTTTTGAAAAATCATCCCATAATTCTAATAAGCGCATATCAATATTTCTTAAAACCATTCCAAGTTGTATCCATAACGTATAATCATCAGCTCTACTTGGATTCAAACAAATATTTACAATATTTTTAACCAATTCTATTTTTTCATCATCTACTTTATTATTTAATGTATTGCGAATATCAGTTAAAAACATATTATCAACATATTTACGAATTTTTTCTTTATTTGGAAATAATTGTGTAATATATTCATTAATTTCTTTTTGATAAGCTTCTTTAATTGGTCTCTCAACATATTCAGTTTGACGCATAGAAAATAACCTAACATTTGCTTTTACTTGATCTAATTCATCTGTAGTGCTTTCATTATCATCATCATCTTCATTGTCTGTAGTAAAATATTCTATTTCAATTAAATCTTTATGTTCATATGAATAAATATAATGAATATCATATGGTTTTTGATTTAATTTAGAACTTTTAAACATTTGCCAACAATTTGAATCTATTATAGCTTTATCAACAATATCATCATAATCATTATTAGCAAAAATACCTGAAAAAATTAGGTTAGCTTTTTCTAATATTTTAGTTCTTATAAAATGTTGGATTTTATGATCTATTATAAAATCATTAAAAATTAGATGAATACCGTCTTTTACAAAATCTTTAGTATCATCTTTAATATGCATAGGTGCTTCTTTCAACATTACAGTGCAATGAATACCATCTGCAACATCTATTAGATCGTAAATAATCTGAAAATATGAAAAAACAATATTTTCAATATGAGATTTTGTAAAATATTTATTACGATCTAAAGAAACTACACCATTTGTATCAAAAATAGGAGTAAATCTAAAATCTAAATCTACACGTAATAAACTAGGATTTAATGGTTTTTCTACAAAGTGTAATGGTATCTCTTTAGCAACTACCTGACTATAAAGACTTATAAACTTTTTATATTTGTCATCAGGAATATTATAAGAAACTTTAGGATTACCAATACTAATATGCGTGTAAGATTGTCCTTTTTGTTTTATTGCATATTTATCTATGAATTTATTAAACTTATCTAAAACACGCATTTATTTCTATTATATTTCTTTTTTTATATATCATTTTTCCATATTCAATTTTAAGATTGTTATATAACGTTCTATTATTACACCAATCGTGGTGAAAATATTTTATCTCTATTTTCAATCATTGTTTTATCAGTCATTATTGTATTATCAAGAACATCTTGTTCGTTAGTATTTTTATTTTTAAACAATTTAGTTAACCATCTTATTTGATATGTTATAGCAAACATTCCACATTCTGTTGAAGTTTTTTGAAATTGTTTTTTATTTACTCTTATTTTACATTGTTTTGTTGGATATAATTCTTTTAATTGTTTTTTAACTTCATTTATATATAACATTATTAATTTAGGTATTCCATTTCCACCACTATCATAATAATATATACCATATGATGGTAATGTAGGATCTATTACAATAAAAATACTTGTCCAATGACTACCACCTTGATCGAAAGTATCTAAATTAGTAACTATACCTAAATATTTTTTATTATGTTTAATATTATTGCGAATATTTGGTGTGCATTTATTATCATAATATTTACATTTACCATTCGTTTCTTTAACTGCAAAATCAACTGTAAATACACCTATAAATTCGTAATTATATTTTTTACATTTATGATAATGAGTTAGAACATCTTCTATATCGAAATTAGATAACCACGCTGTTTTATTTTTATACCATTCTGCGGGTTTCTTAGGTAATAATCGAGAATCTGATATATTATTTAATTTAAAACATTCATCAAAAGTAGAATATTGACATAAGTAATCAAACCAAAGATAATGTTTTTTATCTCCTACAATATTTTTAAGTTTATCATTAATTGCTCTATATGTTGGTTTTTTTATTTTAATCTTAAAATATTTATTATAAATTTCTATAAAAAC
>CERW01044566.1_pt1 | contig 11526 bp, 9 predicted proteins | sample 530751 | NCBI WGS metagenome assembly CERW01 (sample SAMEA2620929, study PRJEB7988) | marine metagenome | biome: marine biome (ENVO:00000447); feature: surface water layer (ENVO:00002042); material: "saline water (ENVO:00002010), including plankton (ENVO:xxxxxxxx)" | depth 5 m | reverse complement strand
CCTTCCAAAGTTCCAACAACTTGTAAAGATGCAGTGGAAGAAGAACCATACAATAGAAGTGGATCAATCAAACCGTGTATCTCCATAATTGGCACAGGAAAATAATCTGAAGGTATTGGTTCATCTGTATAACCAGCCATACAGGCTACTGCTGTAATTATTTCACTTGCTAAACTAGCCATCTCCTGACTCATGTAACATCCATTACTCCAACCAGTAAGATAAATCCTATTTTCATCTATATTTCTTTCTTCTATTACTCTATCTATTAGTTTTAGTAGAAATCCGACATCATTCTCTTCAGTGCAACACCAACCGAAATTCCAACCATTGTCAACACCTTCTGGATGCACAATTAAAACATTATCTTGATCAGTAATTCTAGAGTAATCAGAAAGATTTGATTGTTCATCTACAGTTACTCCTAGCCCATGGAGATCCATTAGTAATGGGCATGAGTTATCTTCACAGAAACCATAAGTTGCAGTTTCTGGAATATGAATTAGCCAACACCTTTCTTTATTGTCAAAATCGAAACACTCCCTCTCGTCGACTGGTCCAATAAAAGGAACCTCTATCAGTGTATCAGAGTTTTCTGAATTATCATCAGTAATGCAACCAGCAAGTGTTGCTGAAAGCATAATCATAATGGTGAACGCTGCCGTGAACATCCGAGTATGCATGATAATTGATTAGTTCACTTGTTTTTCAAATGTACGGTGTTAACTGTTGCTGAAAGGAGGCCGATATCAATATCAGTATCTGGTGATTAGGGACTTTAAGGCTACATCAGAGCCGAGTATAGGCAGATAGCAATCATGGTCGGAAGTACAATCATCGGGAGTGTTGGGATACTGTCCGTGTAGCCTCTGAACTTTGGGGCCGCTACTGTAACGAAGAAGGCCGCTAAACCGATAGCAGTACCTGTCAGAATTGCCTCACCGGCTACCGCATCTTCAATATTGAAACTACAGTAGATATTGACCATCGCGAGGGCCAGTAAGCCTCCACCAATCGCCATCCTCATGGCAGACGATTCTCCACTTTCGATACCTTCGACGTCCCCGAAGATGCTCTTGTTGAATCCGACCGGATCAATGTTCATTCTAAGTCCTATTAACAGCGCTACGCTGCCTACTATCTGCATGGCAAGGGTATGTTCCATGTGGATATTAATCACTAGGGGGTACTTTATGGTATGTGTTTATTATGGGCACTCACTATCATAATCTACCCATAATTCCCAATCAATCAGTCAATTCTGAGAGAAATAGTTAGATTCTACTTAGGACTTAAGTCGGACCATTCAGAATTTGTCAATCGAACTCATTGTAGCACTTATGTCATTATCAAAATATGACATTATATACCCTAGCTCCAAACACTCAATTTAAACATTTTTCCTGCACACACCAGTGTCATATCCATACATCATTTGAAGCGGTTAGGTCACTCTCTGAGCTACCTGTATTTAGAACACCACGCGGTTCGATAATCATGACTTTACATTCATTTTCAGCCCATGGCTTGTGTTCAATTCCTTTTGGAACCACAAACATATCGCCTTCGTTCAATTCCAAAGTTTCATTTTCGAACTCAATTTTCATCTCACCTTCAATAACGATGAATGTCTCATCGGTATCGTCATGATTATGCCAAACAAATTCGCCTTGAATCTTCACCAATTTGAATTGATAATCATTCATCTCAGCAATTACCTTCGGTGACCAGTGATCTGAAAACTTAGATAATTTTTCTTTAAGATTTATTTTTTCCATAAAATTCACTCCTATCTCATTTCTCCTTTTCTTTAATAACAAAGAAACCGATGATTATACCTAGAATAACAAGTTCCAGTCTCTCATGCGTACTAGACCAGTATATGAAGTCCGCCCAGAATTCATCGATGCCAAGATTTTTCATTTCTGTATCAAAATCAGAGATTCTAGAGAATAGGTTCAGAAGCGATATCAAGACGATAAATATCCCTGAACCTAATCTAACCGAGTCTGATCTCAGCCTTCCGAGGAAATGGAGTCCCGTTACCAGTAGTATAGATATTATCGTGATGGTGTAAAGCAACCATCTCCAGACATCACCCATGTTACCTCCGTACTCGAAGTAGTCGATTATGTCCCTGAACTCTCCCCATGCTATCATGATAGTAGGAGCAATGAGAATAAGACAGGATGTCCCTACAAACATGTCCAATGAGGGCCTCGAATTTTCAACGGATTCCTCTTTCATGGTACTCGGAGAGCCTAGGGCTAGAAGAGTTTTTCAATGTTTTTTATTAGTTTGGTTCATTGCAATACACATGAGTATAGTACGGTTAGACTATGAAATGGCCGATAAATCGCCGATAAGTTCGTCTCAGTAAACTAATGGGTTTAAGCAGAAATCTATTTGTTTGTATATCATTCCTATATTACACCTGAGCGATTCAATTCTCTGAATACAATCGCTATACAAATAATGCTAATCAGAATCCCTATCGGCCCTCTCTTGATTTTAGATGATGGTTTGAACCCAAATATTGATTCAGTTTTAGTAGCTAATTTTTCCTCTATCTCGGCTATTGGCTTCATAGATATTTGTTAATACCTCTGTTTATTATATATTCCATGTGATATTTGTATAAATTTGGGATTAAAAATTCTCATTTCAGTCTAAAGGTTGAGGATTACAGTCAATTTGATACTTCAGTAATTACAATGAATTAATGCTGTAATCGAGTGTAATTAACTCAACTAAATATTCTACTTCTTCACCATCATCTGTGTTTGTACATCCTATTCCACCGCCTGATTCCGCAATCACATTTATTTCAAGTGTGTAAATACCCAATCCTGAGTCTCCAGCGTTCAATCCTTTGTTAATATCTGATTTTGATACACCGGTTACATTACCTATCAATGAACTGTCGTACCATTCAACCTCAACAAAATGTGATGAAGAAACTCCTGCAGAATTCTGCCCGCTAGATGTGTTATTATTTCCGTCATGGATTATTGTTCCCGTTATGGTATCCGATTCTGGATTAGATGCTCCAGGTACATTGCATCCAATACCAGAACTTGTTTCATCTTCCGAATATGTTAGAGTTACTCTGGCACCTACAATATTGACATCTTTTAGTTCAGGTAGAGAATCAGTGCTTAACTCAATCGTAATTATTTGGCCGTCATTGATGTATTCTATTCCATCTGATAACTGTTCGCTATCAAAATCAGTCTCTACGAACCAAGAACCGGGGTTACTACCTCCCACCTCTAGAGAGTCTGGACCTGCAATAATATATGCTGCTTCACCAACGGTTATAGGGGCTACAATAACTAATGCAGCAATGCCTAGGGTTTTGAAATCAGGTAATTCAAACCTACCCAATGGAGAGATATGTGAAGTACGTAATTGGTTCATTATAAAATGAGTGATAAATGCTGCTCCCATTCCAGGGACTGATGGAAATATATCATCTCCGTATCCACTAACAGACCATAAAATTACTGTGATTAATGCAACCGTCATCATTGCGATAGTATGGTTTGAATCAGGCTCATATCCCGCCCACTTGATAATTAGAATTGGTACGAAAATAGATCCTAAGCCATATACAGCTAGTACAACCAAAGCAAATACTGAATCTCCACCTGGGACATATAATCCAAAAATTGAAATTGATGTCGCAAAAACTGCAATAATCAGAGTTACCAATTTAGCCTTTTTATGGTCTTGGCTTATTTCAGGCATAATATCGTCTGTGAATGCAGCTGTACAGGCGAGAACCTGACTATCGGCTGTGGACATAGTTGCAGCAAAAATTGATGCTAATATTAAGCCAACCCAAAATGGACCTAGTGTTTCCATAGCTAACATTGGTAATCCAAGTTCAGGGTCGAAATCAGCACCAGTGAATACTACGCGACTTGCCAATCCAATGATTACCATAATTAGTAGGAATGGTGTTTGCCAGGCAAAGAACCATAGCATGGCAGTTTTCCTATCTTCATCAGTCCCTAGCGTCATTACTCGTGAAACTACTTGAGGTTGTCCTGCAACACTCAGTCCACCCAGGAAAAACGCGAAAATCCATAAACTGACTCCAAAATTAAGATCTGCAGGCACGATACTAGTTAGATTCGCATTTTCGGCTGCTAACCCTTCGTGTAACCCTGAAAAACCACCTACTTCTTGCATTGCAACATAGCATAGTAAACTTGAACCAACAATCATCACACTAGATTGAGCTGCATCCGTCCATATTGATGCACGTATACCGCCTGCATAGCAATAAGCTACTACTAAAACGAAACCAATCAGAATCCCAACTACTTCTGACCACCCTAACATCACATAGAGTGCTTTCCCTCCACTAGTTAATTGAGCAGCAGCATACACTGCGAGGAAAAGAATTGAGAATATTGCAGCTAGCTTCGCGTCAGGGGATCCAGTAACTTCAGAAACTAGTGATGAAAGTGAACGAACACCGCGCTCATTTGCAGATTGTTGAATGAATTTATATAGCCAAATCCACGCTATAATTTGCCCGGCCATTGACCCAAAACCTATCCAAATAATTGAGTAACCCATTGTAAAAGTGAAACCAATAAAACCAATGAACATATATCCTGAATTCCAAGTGCTTACAGCAGATAGTGCAGCAAGAGCAGGATGCATTCCGCGACTAGCAACGAGATAATCATCAGTAGTATCTTCTTTGACCCACATGCTAGCTAATCCTACACCTGCAAATGCACACATGAATAGGAGGAATGAGGCTATCAGGACAAGGTCCATGCAATGAGGGGGATGGTATGCTGACTATCAACAATGGGGAGGTCTGTTTTTACTTAATGCCGAAATCAGAATTTTTATCTAATGCATGAGTAGTGATATTAAGCCCCAAAAATTAAATCTAAAGTCCTCTAAGAAACTTTATGTTACGTCCTTTCTTTTTCGTAAAATGGTTTGAGTTCTGTTGCCCATGGGTTATTTTTATAATAATTATTTTCTATATCATCAATAAGATATTATCCGGAGAAAATAGATTAACTGTTGGGAAGTGAACAATGTTCAGAAAGAAAATACTAATTAATGTGCATTTTTAGCTATATTTCTATGATTTTTTGTTTAATCGGGGGATAAGAGTTGGAGTTGTTTCTCTATATATTTGATATTCTGCATTATCACCCCACTTTTCGGAAGCTCGTCTATCAAGTATTGGTATTCCACTAACTTTTGTTAAGAGAAAATAAATGAATATCGGTGATATCCAAGAAACTTTCTCTAGACCTGAAAAGCAAGACACCCCAAAGATGGCAATCCCTGTCCATAGAAGAATTTCTCCTAAATAGTTTGGATGCCTAGAGTATGACCACAGTCCAATGTCAATCCATTTCCCCTGATTATTTGGTTCAGTATTGAAAACTGTTTTTTGATTATCTGCTATGACTTCAATAGTAAATCCTAGAATCCATACTGACAATCCTATACCATCCCATATCCCTAATGCTGGTGCAGAATCAGCTTGAGTGTTAATCACAATAACTACTATCATTGTAAGGAAAACCCAAAGACCTTGAATAGTCCATGGTACAAGAAATCTGATAGGAGATGTTTTTAGTTGATCAAATCGCCCATCTTTTCCAGTACGATGGATACGAAAATATAGGAAACAAGATAGACGTAATGACCATATTACAACAAGTAAACTAACTATTAGTTCTCTCAAACTTGGAGGTTCTGACTGTGAACCTGCCCAAAGACTGAATCCTACTACTGTGAGATAAGTTAAGCCACCCGTTAAATCATAGAAGCGTTCTGTTTTTCCGATAGATGCAGGCACCCAAGCAATCCATTGAATACCAATACAAATTACTGCACAATATAGAACAGCAGAATAATCATTCAAAATTACTGATTTATTTCCAACAGCACTAACTATCAAAAAGACGATAATACAGGCAGAAGCGACTACTAATGTTGTCAATCGTAAATCTTGACTTGTAGAATCCAATGTAATCAACTATTCTAGAACCATATTGTTAATAATTCTACTTGCATAAATAGTCATTATGGTTTAACTTGCTACGGAAAATTGTTATGATCGTTTTATTTCAGAATTCTGAAACCATATTTCGAGAGCGGTGTAGTTTTCAAAGAAATGTGATTAGCGACTATTAGTTAGGTGCCGGGAGATGACATTGGACATATTTACTATCTCATTACTGATATCGATTTTATTGTGTTCATTGGTTGCAGGTTTATTGTTTGGATTTGCCGTGGTTGTGATGCCCGGTATTGCTAAACTTTCAGATAGAGAATTTCTTATGTCATTCAAAAACATGGATGGAATTATTCAGAATAATCAGCCAGTCTTTATGTTTATTTGGTTGGGTTCCATAGTGGCAATAATTGCTACAACAATCCTTGGTTTTCTAAATCTGGTTACTAGCCAAAACAATCTCCTTTGGCTGGCATCATCATTTTATCTTATAGGGGTTCAATTAACAACTGCTCGTATCAATATCCCCCTTAATAATGAGTTACAAAATATGAATTTATTTACGTTAGAGGAATCTGAATTAGCAATGTTTCGTCTGAAGTTCGATAAACAATGGAATCGTTGGAATAGATTCAGGTGTTTTAATGCAATTATTTCAGTCTCGATAATGCTTTATCTCTTATCCCAATTGTAATCTAGAATCTATTATGACTCACTTATTCAAATTAATTATTCCCTATCAATTTGTAATCCGGCGAAAGTGGTGTGGCACCAGTTTCCATAGAAATTATTTGACCATCTTTGAATCTCATAAATGACATGACTGCCTCAGAATCAGAATCATTTGCAAAGTGAACTATGGAATGAGCAACTCCAACTTCATCATTCTCATATAGGATTCGGTTATTTTCTGATGTTGGTTTGTTTTCATTTTTCACGAACCCTAGAATATCTGACTTACTCATAGTCATACCACCAACATGTGGGTTGAATACACAATCATCATGAATAATTGCTTCAAGTTTTTCGGCATCTCCCATTTCCCAGGCTTCGTTATATGCTTGTATTATAGACATAGTTGTTCGAGTTAACTTGTGGATATAAAATTCTCTCTATATTAAATACACTTTGAAATTATAAATTAAGTCATAGTTTGAAGCTTGGGCATGAACATTGGTTACTTTTCCCCCCATTCTAGGTATAGATTGCCGTCAGGGTGAACTCTCAAAAATGGTATCCAATTCGTAGGTTCGTAACTCTTTTTAGATTCCATCATAATTTTATTCAAATTGTCTATTAATTCTTGTTCAAGTACGACCTTGAAAGAAGATTCTTTAGCATCAAATACGGGATGGCTAATGATTCCTGAAGGGATTTTAATGTCAGTAATTACTTCTTTTTCGCTTATCTTAACATTCGATATTTCATCGATTGAATCAGCGGGTTGAATAGTTTCATTAGATTCATTATTTTGAATTACATCGCCAGGATCAGCGGGTTGAATAGTTTCAATGGATTCATTATTCTGAATTTCATTTGGCAAACCTATCCTAGACAATATTGGCTCAGCACCTTCGATTGTACTTCCAATCCCTAGACCTCCTTTTGAGGAATACAAAACGGCTTGTCCAATCAAAGTTAAAGCTGCTAAGAATAAAAACAGTACTAATATCAAATCTCCAAATTGAAATCCGAGAGAAACCAATCCTAATGGTAAACCAATTAAACCGAATAATCTTCTCCATCCTTGATCTCGCTTGAACCCTAATATCATATGGTGTATAGAAAGCACTACGATAGTCATTTCAATTAGATATTCTGAATTAATTTCATTTTCAAATGGTATAGTAAAAAATAATACTAATATTGAACCTAATAATCCGAACTCATACTCGTGATTGAAATTCGATATTTTTTCTTCGTTCCAATTATTGAAAAAATTATACTTTTTCCATGAACAATGAATCAAAAACAACCCGATTGTAATCGGCCATAAGGAAATATACCCGAAACTTATAAATTCAAATAATGTCGAAAATGTATATAATTGTAGTAGAATTGATGCATAGAAAGCCCTAAACAAAGAATACTTATATGTATCATACATGATTAGTATACTAGTGATAAATGGCACTAAATCTGAAAAATCTCCAGAGATTAGTAGGAATGAATAACCCACTACTCTAGACCAGATTTCCAGATGGAAATTTTTGTTCAAAAATGATTCGCTAATATTTGCATATAACAATTTATTCTTCAACAGATAAAATTGAGCGATACTAATTAATCCGGCTATGAAAGAAACTACGCCTGTGAAGTAATTATCAGTTATACCTATTAGTTGAGCCAAGTTTATTATCGCCCAATAGGTGGCAAAAGGATTTATCCAGAACCAATGAATCAGCCCATATCTCCATGATCCATATGTTAGTATTGTAACTATAAATAATGGTGCTAATTTTTCATCTGGAAGCAAGAAGGAAAGACCCAGTAGTGTTGCTATAATAGGGCCGAAAAGTTGTTCTGGACCGTACCTAGAACCTTCGGGCCGTTTATTCTCTTCAGGTATATTGTAAAATACCATTAATGGTATTGATAGTAATAGTAACGAAACCCATCTTGGAGTTTCAAAAATTAGTAATTCTGAGAAATCACCCAAATATGGTAAACCTTCCAACATGGACCATAAGATAGAATTGTCGGAGTTATTATTTCCAAATATTGTAGCATAAATAATTGCCATAACTGGGAGAGTTAGTAATATTGGAGTTGAAACATGTTTTGTTGCCCGAAACACCGCTAAAGAGAACACGGGTAAGGCGAGAAATCCTCCTGAAATGTCGGTTAATCCAATAAATAAAAGAATTAATAATGTAACAGTACCTATAGTTCTAGCTTCTTCAGAAATGTCATGTAATTTCTTAAGTCTAAAATTTACAACTAGTGGTGCAGATAGTATCAATATATCATGTAAAATTAGGTATGTGATACTGGCATCTACCTCTAGTAAAATATCAGATGAAATTACCGCTACTGGTAGTAAATATATAATCCCGAATAATCTTTCTAGGGGTGTTGTTCGCCTTACACCACCCGACTCATTGATTAGTAGAATTACTGAAAGTATTACAACTAGTAATATCAATGAAATTGTTTTTTGAATATTTTCATTGTAATCATTAACATTTACAATAATAAAAATTGGAAGTAATAGCATAGCAAAAAAGAACTCAGGTGTCATAACTAAATTTTCTTTACTTTCTCTGTATGAATAGGACAGCGAGTAGAATGCAATTAATACAAGTATTGGTAAAACATCGATATCATTAATCATAATAGTTTCTGGGATTTGTATTGTTAACAGAAATGTCGGTAAAAGTAAAAATATTGTGTATAAATTCCTATCGACTAAGTTTTTCCCACCTCTATCATTAACTGTGAAATCGTAAAACTGTAATGCACTAATAACCATTAATGTGACCGGGAATATTATATTCGATTCTGCGATTAGAAGAAAATTCAATGATGCCGATAATATTAATGCAGAAAACCAATATTTTTGAAATCTGCCTCTACTATAACCCCAGTAAGAAAGCCCTAGCAATATTGGAAAAAGTAGGAATGTTGAACCAGTTGTATAGTCTAATGTAAATTCTCCGATACTAATAAGATCCGAATCAGTTACAACTCCTATAATACTTGAAACCCACCAAGCAAATATCATTGTTGCAAATGTTGATTTAACAACCCAATCTCTAGCCTGTTCTCTTGTCTCTAGGTATATGAAAGCGATAATTGCGACTAACCAACCAATTAACGCAGCCTCAGATGATAGAAGTGTTAGTGAGAATGCCAATGCTATAGGCATAGCTGGAGTTCTGAGCATGTATGTAGGAGCGAACCAGCCAACCAACAAAGATACCCATAACCAAAACGTCAACCCAAATGGAGATGGACTTTCAAAGAATTCTGCAAATATATAGTTCGTCTCGTTACCAGCAGATATCATCTGTGCAAGTAATATTGCACATACAACTACACCCGACCCTCTTTCGATCATTTGTCGAGAAAGACTTCGATCAGTAGCTGTTATTCCTATAATTATTACAAATGGTACTAATAATCCTAGATGTTCAGGATTACTCATACCCAATAACAACGGTAGCAAAACAGCCAACCCTGATGAAAGAAGATACAAAATCGATCTTTTTAGACGGAGAGATGCTACAATAGAACTTCCCATCAATAATATAAAGGATATTGTAAGAAAAATATCTAATTCATTTCTAGAGTAATCTAACCAAATAGTAATTGCACTGAATGCTAAACTAATAGGAGCTAATATTACAATAGTTCTAGGAAGTGTACCTAATGAATGTCTATTAATCAATTTAATACTGACTTCCATAACTATAATCAATGATATGGTTTGGAGTAAGGAAAGCCAAACCGGAATCCAAATTTCTCCATCTTGAATTTCAACAATATCAATTACTTTACCCAAATAATATACTAAAAATCTTGATAACCAAATTACCGATAAAGACCCCATTAATACTGCAGTAGCAGAAGAGTATTCTTCTATTGCATTTTCTTCTCTAGAGGGGCCATTAGATCTCCTCATCCATTCATGAAATATTGCACATGATAATGCAATAATCCCCGTCATTACACCTAGTGTCAAGTAGGCGTAGTCACTGGAAACATTCACAATAGTCACATAATATATCGCATATGCTAGAAGAAAACCACCTGCTGCAAGAGATGCATAAAAACCGTAAAGAGAAGTATCATTATTTCTGTTCAAAGTAGTTCTATCAGGGTATTCATTCATACGCTACGATTAGTTACTAATGATTTAGAGTTACCTACGGATTAATAAAAAAATATTACTAATAATCGCTACAATCAAATTTGTAAATGCCGGTCCAAGTAGAAACAAAATCATTCGTTATACTCACAGAGGAATCGGAGGTTAATTGAATAGAAAATTAATCTTCTAGATAAGATAGTAAATCATCAATAATCTCATTTTTCTTTTCAGAAATTAGTGAAATGTGACCGTGCCCATATTGTAATTTAGACCTAGCCTTAGGGATATTTTTGATTAACCATTCTGCATGTTTGAATGGTACCATTAAGTCGAGATCTCCTTGCCAAATAGTTACTGGAATTTTGATATTTTCAGTTCTGAATCCCCAATCCTTACAGAATAATAAACTGTCATCTATATATCCGTCAATACCATTATTTAGTGCTCTTCTGATACTACTTGCCCAGATTTTCGCCTGTCCTTGCTCATTCAATGCTTTTACATCAATTTCAGGTACTAACCCACCCAAAGCTCCGGCTAAATCCTCGTCAGTAATTGTTATCCAAGGTGTCGCATTAACTTCAGCCCATTCTCTTAGAGCGCTTTCTCCTTGTAAAGTGACTTTTTTATGTTCAATGTTTTCTGGCCCCATATCTGAAATCGAATCAAGATCAGGTTCTCCATGAGGCCCAACACCTGCTAATATCGA
>CERW01009342.1_pt1 | contig 12068 bp, 13 predicted proteins | sample 530751 | NCBI WGS metagenome assembly CERW01 (sample SAMEA2620929, study PRJEB7988) | marine metagenome | biome: marine biome (ENVO:00000447); feature: surface water layer (ENVO:00002042); material: "saline water (ENVO:00002010), including plankton (ENVO:xxxxxxxx)" | depth 5 m | reverse complement strand
TATTAGATTCAATAATTCATCTTTAATTACAACATGAAGAAGGTTCATTAATGCCTTTACTTCAAGACGAGGTCTATTCCAGTTTTCAGTAGAAAACGCAAACAAACTTAAGTAATCAATTTTATTTTCAACACAGAATTCTATACTCTCCCTAACACTTTTTTTTGCTTTTCTATGTCCTTCAATTCTCGATTCACCTCTTTTTTTTGCCCATCTCCCATTACCATCCATCACAATTGCAATATGTTTAGGCTTGCTTTCTTCTTTCTTCATAACTCAAAGTTAATAGATACTATTGTAAGGAGCTGAATTCTTAGGGCAAGGAATTCTATAAAAAATATAGCTAATACTAATTCCTGTGAAATAATAGAAATCATTATCATTTCCACTACCGTATTGATAGTTTTTAATACTATTGTTAAAATTTAATCCTGTCACTTGATTAATATTTTTTGTGTTTGCACCAGAAATATAATCTAGATTATCATTAAATGTTTTTTTTATTTCTAGCTCAAATGCTATTGAAAATTGTCTGTTTATCAAATATTTGAATCCTAAGCCAAATGGAATATTCACAAATAACTCTTTACTGTTTATTATTTTATCTCTTTCTTTAATATTTTTTAAAATAGTGGCTCCTAGACCAAAAAAGAGATATGGTGTAAAATTGTGTCTGGTAACTTCATCAAAATAGTCTAAAAAATTATATTCTATTTTACCAGAAATTTCTGAAACCTTAGATTTAAACCACATATCCCTATTTAAAGAAAGTGCATCATTTATTATTTCTTTTCCACCTATAGAACCTCTTTTGTAAGACACTTTAAAAGTTTGATGTGAGCTGATATTAAATCTATTGAAAATCTCAAATCCTATTTGTCCAGGAAAAGGAGAATATCCTCTTTTTAGATCACCAGAATAGCTATTTAATCCAACACTGACTCCTGGTTCTAGAAATTGTGAATAACAATTAATTGTAGAGCTTAATAGAAATATTATGTTAATAGTATATTTAATCATAAGACATTAACGAAATAATTGTAATTATTGTATTAATTTCTAAGGTCTAATCCCCAATTAAGTTTTTTTCTTAATGTTTCAAAAAAATCATAATTATTTGGATGGATAAGATTTACATAAAATTTTGATTTTTCAACTAAAAACTCTTGCTCTCCCTTAAATGTATATGATCTAGAGTCCATGGATACAAGAAAATTATATTTTTGATTTTCAATTTTCAATTTTATTTTTGATTCATCAGAAATTATTAAACTCCTAAGGCCTAAATTATGAGGGCTTATAGGTGTAATTAGAAGGTTTTTGTTATTAGGGGTTAAAATAGGGCCCCCGCAAGAAAGGGAGTATCCGGTAGACCCAGTAGGGGTCGAAATAATTAATCCGTCTGACCAGTATGTACATATAAATTTATTATCAATATAGCATTGGATTTTTATCATTGACGATGAGTCCTTTTTAATCAATGAAATTTCATTTAAAGCAAAATTTTTATCAATTTTATTATTATGGTTTTTTAATGTAACTAGAGATCTTTTCTCTAATGTGTAGTTATTATTAATAATATCGTCTATTATTTTTTCAAAAACATCGTGAACATCAAAAGATAAAAACCCTAATTTACCAATGTTTACACCTAGAATTTTTGTGTTGGATTTACCTACATGAGTAACTGTATTTAAAAGAGTACCATCACCTCCTAGGCTTATAATAAAATTAAGATTTTTTATATTTTTTTGGTTATAGGTTTTGTAATTAGATTTTGAAAAACATTTATCCAGTTCTATTGAAAAATAAATAGTGAAATTTTTACTTTCTAAAAATTCAATAAATGATTTTAGTATTTTCTTTTTCTCACCTCTAATATTTATTCCGTTTATACCAACTTTCATAATTAAGAATATACAAAAGGTTTTATTAGTTTGTTAAATTTTAGAGGATTTTCCATCATGGGAGCATGGCAGCACTTATCTATAAAAACTAATTTAGATTTAGGTATTAATTTGTTGAACTGGTGTGCCACTGAGGGAGGAGTTATGGTATCATTTAACCCCCAAACTAATAGAGTTGGACACTTTATTTTATAAAGCTTTTTAGCCAAATTATTTCTTTGGGCTGACCTTGCAATAGTAATTATATTTAAACATTTTGCGTTATCATTCAAAGTGCTAAAAATTTCATCAATATATTTTTTGGTCAAAATGTCTGGATTATAAAAAGTGTGATTTACCCTGTCATTAATATAATTATAATCACCTCTTTTAGGGAAAGAACCTCCAAAGGAATTCTCATAGAGGCCAGAACTTCCTGTAAGAATTAATTTTTTGACTTTTTTTGGATTAAGTAAAGAATAAATTAAAGCTATATGTCCCCCTAGTGAATTTCCTATAAGTATGAAATTATTAAGTTTCATTTTATTTATAAACTTTTTAACGTAATCTGTTAATGACTCTAGGTTTGCCTCTTTTACATTAACTTCTGTCAATGGAATTTTAGGAATAATTATCCTGTGAGTTTTAGAAAAGGTTGAAATTACACTTTTCCAATTACTTAAAGCTCCAAATAATCCGTGTAGAAGGATTATCGGTTCTCCTTTCCCTTTCTCAATATAAGTTTTATTATCAATCATTTATACTATTGTTTTTTCTGTTTTTCCTTCAACTATAAATTCAAGAGAGGGGAAAAAGTCAATAAAATAAGCAAATGTATTAGGGGCAAAGTCTAATAAATAGTAACTAATAATAGATTTTTTTATTTCTTCTTCAAATATAGTTATGTCAAAATATTGAAAAATATTAATCATAAAACTTATTATTAATGAGGTAGTCAACAGACCAAAAAAAGCTCCAGTTATATCATCAATCATTCCAATTAAAGTCATATCTAAAATATATTTCAATCCTTTTGATATTTTATTTATAATGAATGAGGAAATAAAAAATGTAATAATTATTGAAACAAAGCCTAACAATAACTTTTCAGAATTTGGAAGAAAATTTAATAATATATTAGAAACGAAATAAGAATAATTAAGTGAAATAATAATACTTAAAAAAATAGAAAGAAAACTTATTAGGCTTATCATAAAACCTTTTTGGAATCCTCTATATGAAAAGTAAACAAGGAAGAAAGCAAAAAAAATATCTATCAAATTCAATTTAACTTTTCTTTTATGGTTTTAGCAATTCTTGAGTTATCTGCCTTTCCTGATAGTTTTTTTGTTGCCATACCCATTACTCTGCCCATTTCTTTTATGTTTGAAGCACCTGATTCATTAATAATTTTCTCAATTTCCTCTGAAAGCTCATTGTCACTTAACTGCTTTGGTAAAAATTCTTCAATAATTAAGATTTCACTTTCTTCTTTTGAGGCAAGATCTTCTCTATTTTGTTCCTTATAAAGCGTAAGAGAATCTTTGCGTTGCTTTATAAGTTTCATTAATAGTTGAACTTCATTTATATTGTCAGAAACTCCATTTTTTTCTTCAAGCAAGATTGCAGATTTAATCGCCCTTAGGGGGGTTAACCTTTCTTTGCTTTTGCTTAGCATAGCTTCTTTTATTTGATTATCTATTGTATTTTTGAAATTCATTTTTTAACAAAGTTATTAAATACTGATTTAATGAAGACCCGATTAAGCGTAAATGTCAATAAAATAGCAACATTAAGAAATGCAAGGGGTGGTAATAACCCAGACATTTTAGATTTAATAAAAAAAATTGAATCATTTGGGGCTGATGGAATAACTGTTCACCCAAGAAATGATGAAAGACATATAACATTAAATGATGTATATGAAATTTCACAAATAGTTAAAACGGATTATAATATAGAGGGGTACCCAGACAAAAGATTTTTAAAAATAATTAATGATATTAAGCCAGAACAAGTGACATTGGTTCCTGATGCTCCAGATGTAATAACATCAAATAGGGGATGGAAAGAGTCTGATTTAAATTTTGATTTAAAGACGATAGTAAAATCTATTAAAAAACTAGGTTCAAAAGTTTCTTTGTTTATTGACCCTTCTATTTCTATGGTTAATTTTGCTTTAGACTATGGTGTTGATAGAATAGAGTTATACACAGGAACATATGCTGATTCATTTAGTAATAATGTTGCCATAATTGATAAATATGTCTCAGTTTCAGATTATGCTTATAAAAATGGAATTGAAATAAATGCTGGACATGACCTTGACTTAGAAAATTTAAGTTTTTTTAAAAAATCTATTCCTAATTTATATGAGGTATCAATAGGTCACGCTCTAATATGTGATTCATTATCATATGGTTTAGAAAAAACAATTAAACTGTATCTCGAACAGTTAAAATAATAATGGAAATAAATTTTAAATCTTATGGAGAAGGTAAGCCAGTTGTAATATTACATGGTTTATTAGGTTCTCTAGATAATTGGGTTTCAATATCAAAATCCCTTTCAGAAAATTTTAAAATAATAATACTAGACCTTCCTGATCATGGTAAATCATCTCATACTTCTAAGTTTTCTTATAAAAGAATAGCAGAACAGCTTCATTTTTTTTTTGAGAGGAATTCCCTTAAAAACATTTCAATAATTGGGCACTCAATGGGAGGTAAGGTAGGTATGAAATATGCAGATCTATTTCACAAAAACATAGATAAACTCATAGTTGTAGATATAACAAATAAAGAATATTCCTCACAAAGATTTGATCATATATTTCTTGCAATTAATGAATTAAAAGAAACAAAAATAACCTCAAGATCTCATGCTGATGAGATATCAAAAAAATTCATACCTAATGAAGCCGAGAGAAATTTTATCCTTAAAAATTTGAAGAGGAAAGGAGATTATTTTGGTTGGGCTCCTAATATTAATTTGTTACTTAATTCAATCTCATCTATATCATCAGAAATATTATTGAAATCACCTATTAAAAATGAAGTGCTTTTCTTAAAAGGTGCAAAATCAGATTATATTAATAATGAAGATATAGATAAGCTAAAAGACAGTTTTTTAAATTATAAAATAAATGAAATCCCAAATTCAGGACATTGGGTACATGCTGAAAATTCAAAAGATTTTATTAATTCTGTAGAGAGTTTTCTTAAGCCCTAGGGTGTGATTTTTTAAATGTTTCTTTAAGTTTTTCAATTGAATTATGGGTATAGATTTGTGTTGCCGCTAAACTCTTATGCCCTAATAGGTCTTTAATTGAATTTAGATCACCTCCTTTATTTAGAATATGGGTAGCAAAGGTATGTCTTAATAAATGTGGATTATATTTTTTACTATTTATTAATGAAGAAAGATGTTTTTTTACAGCTCTAGAAATTAACATTGGGTATGCTTTTCCTCCTTTTTCAGTACAAATTAATTCTGACGTCTCTATAGAAAGCTCTTCTTTTGTTCTATTAAATTTCTTAATTTGTTCAATTGACTTATTGTGCAGGGGTATAATCCTCTCCTTATTTCTTTTTCCTAACACTTTAATTTCTTTTTTTATAAAATTAATGTCTGACAATTTTAGATTAATCAGCTCAGATATTCTGATCCCTGTTCCGTATAATAATTCCAATATTAATAAATCCCTAATCCCTTTAAACCCACCTTCTAGTTCTAGATTATCAAACAGATAAATCATGTCTTTCTCCTTAATAAATTGAGGTATTTCTTGATTTGTTTTGAGAGAGTTAATTCCAGATGTAGGGTTTGATCTTATTAAGCTTCTTTTAATTAGATATTTAAAAAAAGATTTTAGTGTAGCAAGCTTTCTATTTATTGATCTTGGAGATAAGTCTTTTAAAGAAAGCTCAACAACCCATGACCTTATGGCCCTTCTGTCAACTTTTTTTATATTATCATTATATGAGTAGTTTTTATAAAAAAGCAGGAACTGGTCAAGGTCATTACTATAACTTGTAATTGTATGTGGACTCAGTCTCTTTTCAAATGATAGATATTTAAGGAATGCATCTTTCATTAATATTATTTAATGAAAGATAATAAAAATTATAATTCTTTTGACTTTAATTTTTGAACGTAACTAGCTCTTAACTTTTCTTCTCTGAGCATTACTGATTTTTTTGTATAGAATGCGTTGCTTCTATAATCTTTAATAACCTGAGCCTTTTCAAATTTTTTTTTGAACCTTTTAAGTGCTCTGTTTATATCTTCGTTTTCTTTTATTGAAACTCTAATCATTTCGTTTTTTTTGTGTGGCAAAGATAAGAAAACAATTATATTATCAAAATTTAAATTTATTATATGAACTTAATAATATAGATTGTGATTTAGCAGGTCTGCTATAAAGAACGAGTAAATTTAATCTTAATCCCAATTTTTTTTCTTGCTGGTTTTTCCAATACCTGGATTAAAACTATTCGTAGGGTCTAATTTTTTATAAAAATTTGATAAAATTGGTTTTGCAGAATACTCGTGGCCTACGTTATGTTCAGAAGGGTACTCCGCACCCCTATCATCATATGTTTTTAGAAGCTTGTTTTTAATTTTATTTGCATTAGTGCCTTTTTTTAGAATATAATTTTGATGTAAAACATGGCAAAATAGGTGACCATAGTAAAGTTTCATTTCAAACATTTCATTTATATCTTCAGGCAACTTTTCAAACCAATCTTTCTCATTTCTTGGAAACGCTACATCTAAAGACATCATTTCTCCATGATTTTTAGAGTTTAGAGCATGATACCTTCCAATAGCACTTGCAGACACATATCTATGTAATAGTGCTTTTTTGCCTTCTTTATCAGTACACTCGAAAAAATCACCCTCATTCTTATCAAAAAAATTTTTAAAGTAATTTTTTGCTTCTTCTATTCCCTCATCTGACATTTCTATTATCCAGTGATGTTCATATTTGTTTCTATAGTCTTCCATTCTTTTTGGAAGATGGTTTGGCCAAAAAAAACTTAAAAACTGCATTAATCTATCAGAAAACTTATCTGGTAAAAAACTTATTTTGCTAGCGAGTATATCTACACCTCTCTTTAATTCAAAAAGAGTTGGAAGGAAATCTGTCCCTAACTTTTCAATAACAATAAAATTGTCTTTACTATATTTTTTTGCTGCATCATAACAGTCTCTATGAAGGTAATCACCTAATGTTGGAAGCGTTTTGAATTTTGAAAGAATATCTCTTCTTATCTTCCAAAAGGTATTAGGTTTGTTAGATCCGACATAGAAGACTCTACTTTTTTTAGGCTTAGGGTAAGTGTCTAGCCTCACTGCAAAAACAATAATCTTTCCGGCACTTCCTGAAGCGCCATATAATAACCTTTTATCAGCATTAAATCTTGCCGGAGTTTTTGAGTTAATTTGTCTGACTATTTCTGAATATTTGTCATCAGATGCTAGTTTGTCTGAGTTTACAATATCAGACTTTTTATAATTGACATTTTGTAAGTTGTTTAAAATCTCCTCAGGTTTTGACCCTAAATTAATACCTAAATCATTAACCAATTCCAATTTTCCATTCTTATTAACTTTAGCATATAATGCTAATTGAGTATATGCAGGTCCTCTTTTAACCAAAGATCCTCCGGAATTATTACAAATCCCACCAATGATTGAAGCACCAATAGAGGTAGAGCCTATAATTGAGTGAGGCTCTCTATCAAATGGTTTTAATTTTCTTTCTAAACCGTACAAAGTACTTCCAGAGAGCCCTATTATCTGTCTCCCTTCGTTAATAATATGAATGTCTTTTATCCTTAAGGTATTTATAATAATAACCGGACGATCATAGTCATTACCGTAAGGTGTGGATCCTCCTGTTAGCCCGGTATTAGCTGCCTGCATTATTACTATTATATTATTATCAACACAAACTTTTAAAATATCCCAAATTTCAAGAAGGGTTCCTGGTTTAACAACAGCAAATGCCTTTCCTGAACCATAGCGCCACCCTTCAGAGTAAGGAACTTTACTCCATTTAGCTGTAAGAATATATTTGTCCCCAACTATATGTTTAAGTTTTTTAATAGTTTCTTTATTATTTTTCATTAAAATATAAGATATTTGTTTAAGCGGTTATACGAGTTTAATAATTAATTATTCCTTCTTTAGATTCAATTATTAATTCATTTGTTGAAGAATCTTCTACTAAACCTATAATTTTAGCGTCTATATTAAACCCTTTGGAGATATCTATTATTTCATCTGCAATTGTCGGTTCACAATAAATTTCCATTCTATGTCCCATATTAAAAACTTCATACATTTCTTTAAGTGAACTTTCGGTGTCCCTATGAATTATCTCAAATACCTCAGGTATTTGAAATAGATTATTCTTTATTATTCTTTTATTATTAACAAAATGAAGAACTTTTGTCTGCCCACCTCCTGTGCAATGAATTATACCTGATATTTTATTTACACAGTTAGATAATATCTTTTTTATTATTGGAGAATAGGTTCTGGTAGGGGATAGTAATAATTTTCCAATATTTTCATGTGTTTTACATTTATCTGTTAATAAATTTTTACCACAATAGATTAGATCATTTTTAGTTTTATTACAGTAAGTTTCTGGATATTTTTTTGCATAGATTTTATCAAGAATATCGTGTCTTGCGGAGGTTAAGCCATTACTTCCTATCCCGCTGTTATAGCTCTTCTCATATTTTGATTTTCCATATGAACTGAGACCAACAATAACATCCCCACTTTTAATTTTGCATTCTATAATATTCTTTCTTCTCTCTCTTGCAAAAACTGTACTGTCTACTATAATTGTTTTAGTTATATCACCTACATCTGCCGTTTCCCCTCCAGACGATACAACCTTTATACCATTATCATTTAAAGTTTGAATAATCTCTGTATTTCCTTGAATAATTTCTGAAATAACTTCTCCAGGAATTAAATGTTTATTTCTTCCTATTGTTGATGACATAACAATATTATCTGTGATTCCGACACAGACTAAATCATCTATATTCATTATTAATGCATCTTGAGCTATTCCTTTCCATACACTTATATCACCCGTCTCTTTCCAATATAAATAAGCTAAGGCAGATTTAGTTCCTGCCCCATCTGCGTGCATTACATTTGAATAATCAGGATCTCCAGATATTATATCCGGAACAACTTTGCAAAAAGTGTTTTGAAATATTCCTTTATCTTGATTTTTTATTGCCTTGTGTACATCTTCTTTTTTTGAAGAGACACCCCTATCTAAATATCTTCTAGACATTTAACTTTAATTGTTATTAAAAAACTTTTCTTCTGAGTCGACATCTTCTGAGTTTTCAACAAATTCATAGCTTGTAACTTTAAATTCAGTTCTTCTATTTATTTGATGTTCCTCTTCAGTTTTGGCGTTTGGAATAATAAGTTGAGATTCCCCATATCCTTTAGCAGTCATTCTTTTTTCACTAATTCCTTTACTAATAATATAAGAAACTGCAGATTCTGCTCTTCTTTGAGACAGATCTTGATTATAATCTACTGTAGATCGATCATCAGTATGAGAGCTTAATTCTACGGTTATATTAGGATTATCATTTAAAATAACTACAAGTTTATCAAGCTCTAAAGCAGCATCTTCTCTTATATCTGCTTTGTTTAGGTCATAGTAAATATTATCTAATACAATAGATTTATTTACTACTATTTTGTCTAACACTAAGTTTTTCTCAAATTCCACATTAGTTATAAATTCTTTTAGTTTGGTTCTGTCTACTTCTTTTCCTATGGTACTAAAGTCACCTCTTGTGCTAAAATAATTTTCTTTTTCTCCTATCAATATATAATCTTCATCTGAGTATACTGTGAACTCAAATTTTCCTTTCTCATCTGTAAATGTTTCTTGAATTATATTTTCATCTTTATCTAAAAGCTTAACACTACTATTTCCCAAAACACTTAATTCTTTATTTTCACTCTTAGGTGTCAAGGTTGTCCCTTTAAGTATATAATTAACAATTTTTAAATTTGGGTCATCATTTACAAATGTGTATATATCATCATCCCCATAGCCGCCGTCTCTATTTGAAGTGAAAAACCCTCTTGTGGCGTTATATGGGTTCACTCCAAAGTCATCACCTCTTGAGTTTAGAGGTTTACCAGGATTTGATATGGTAACTTTACCAGATTTTCTGGAAGCAACAAAAATATCTAGTCCACCAAACCCCTCGTGGTTATCTGAAGAAAAATATAACCTACCATCTTCAGTTACAGATGGAAACAACTCATTTCCAGGAGTGTTTATTTCAGGGCCTAAATTTTGAATATTAATCCACCTACCCCTTCTATTTACATTAGCTTTGTAAATATCAGTACCACCATATCCTTTTGATCTATTTGATGCAAAATAAAGTGTTTTTCCATCTTTAGATAAATAAGGCGTAGAGTCCCAGCTTCTTGAAGTGTTTACATTTAATAGTCTCGGGTTAGTCCATCCGCTTCTTCTGTATCTAGAATAATAAAGGTCTACATTATTTCTTCCATTGCTTTTTCCATTATTACCTTTAGCAAAAATCATATACATCCCATCTCCAGAAAAAGTAATTGATCCCTCATTGACCTTCTCATTATTAATATTTTCCCCCAGTTTTTTTAAGGAGTTAATATCAACATTAGCACCCTTACTCTTTATTTCGTATAAATCTGTAAAAGGAGTTCCGGTTCCACTATATATTTTTTCAGATTGTCTATTAGAAACAAAATATAATTTTTCATTTGAGAATGCAGGAGAGTACTCAGCATAACTAGTATTTAAAGCTTTTAAGTTTTTTACCTTATAATAACTAGTATCTGGATAAAGTCTAAGGTTTTTAATGTGAAGGGATTCTCTTCTCATTAAGTTTATTACAGCTTCATCTTTTCCTTTAGAAAGATAATTTGAAATTAAAGAATCAGCAGCATCATAATTACTATTTCCTTTTAATGATAACGTCAAATAGTAATAAGCCATCTCATCTCTAATACCAAATTTTATGGCATCATTATAATGCTTCTCAGCCTGCCATAGTCTGTTAGATTTTCTTAAAGATTCAGCTAATAGAAAACTGTTTTCGGAGTCCCCATCTTTTATTATCTTTTCAAATTTTATTGATGCATCATAATATTCAGCATTATTAAAGTCTTTAATAGCAGTTTTTGTTGTTATGCAAGAGCTAAAGCTCAAAATAACCAATGCAAAAATTATAATTTTATGCTTTATCATTTAATAAAATTAACTAACCAAGATTTATTTATATTTAAAATCCAATTTTTATCAAATTCTCCTTTGTTTTTTACGGTCGTGTTTACCATTTTATTTTCTACACTTAACTCTCTATTAGAAATAAGTTTAATTAAAGTTGATTTGTCTTTAAATTCAATATTTTCATCGATAAAGATACCAATTTTAGAATTAGGCTGTATATCAATTTTAAGTTGATTTAAACTTTCTCTTAATAAAGCGCTTGAGCTGTCAATAGAACAACCACTAATTTCATCCTCAGCAAAGAGAATAATGAAATTCTCTTTGTATAGTTGAAATGAGGAGACAACATCTTTCCCATGAGAAACCCATTTTTGACATAAATTCTTCAAAAATTCTGTAACTATATATTTATTTTCAATAATAGGTTTGTCAGTTATGAAGACCCAACATCTTGCTTTTTCATTTAGTTCATTATAAGAAACATACATATTATTTTTTTAAATTTTCTTCTATAATTTCTGAGATGTCTTTAACGTTAATTTTTTTATCTAGATTTTTTTCATTCACACCATCACTTATCATTGTCATGCAGAAAGGGCAAGCAACGGCTACAGTGTCTGGGTTAATATCTTCAATATCTTTAATCCTTTCTAGATTTATTTCAACATTTCCAGATTCGGATTCTTTAAAAATTTGAGATCCTCCTGCGCCACAACATAAACCATTTTCTTTACTTCTTTTCATCTCGTGAAGGTTTTCAGATAATAAGTTTATTAAATTTCTTGGGGCCTCATAAATTTTGTTTCCTCTTCCTAAATAGCAGGAGTCGTGATATGTAATTTTAATGTTTGATTTTTTTGATAATAATTTTCCATCCTCTAAAAGTTCATTTAAAA
>CERW01117482.1_pt1 | contig 12290 bp, 11 predicted proteins | sample 530751 | NCBI WGS metagenome assembly CERW01 (sample SAMEA2620929, study PRJEB7988) | marine metagenome | biome: marine biome (ENVO:00000447); feature: surface water layer (ENVO:00002042); material: "saline water (ENVO:00002010), including plankton (ENVO:xxxxxxxx)" | depth 5 m | reverse complement strand
CTAATGTAATTATATATATAAATAATATTAATATAGGTGTTAATAAATAAACTGAAAATAAAGATCTATTTTCATCCGTATATCCTATTGTTTTTAATTTTCCAGTTTCTTCAAACATTAAAGCAGGTTCAAACAAATATAATATACTTAAAATAACTATATAAATTAATAAGGTAATCAAAATTCTAAGCATTTTATTTATTATAAACAAATGATAAAGTTATTTATTATCTTGTTTATTGTTATTATATTGTTTTCGCTATTTTATTATAAATCTAAACTAATTGAACATCTAAATAATAAGAAATATTTCTTTTATATCTCTAAATCACCTAATTTATATTGCACACATAATATTCACGAAAGAAAAATAGGATATATATCAGATACTGATAAAGAGTTTATTGATGCTATTAGCAAATCTTATCGCATAAAACCATTTAAACTTATTAAATTAAATCCTAAAGTTCCTTTATTTGATAGTGTTGATTTTGGTATTGTATCAGTATCTAAAGATAGTGATGTATTTAAAGTAATATCTAATTTTGATTTATTTATTTATTCTTTTGATAGTATTGATATTGATAGAATGAAAATATTTATGAAAAATATTAGAGAAGAAGAAATTAATATTAAAAGATTTTGGAACTTTAATAAAAAAATAACAGTTGAAAATACCATCACACCATACATAAATACTACTGAAAACTTTATTACTAGATTAAAACGTGATCCTGAAGTAGAAAATTCTAACTACCATTGTTATGGTGATAAAACAAATATGAATAAACAATTATGTAATATGAAATATGATCCTTTTGGTAATCTTAAAGAAACGGAAACAATTTGGGATAAACCTTGTCATAAAAATGAAGATTGTCCTTTTTATGGTAAAAATAAACATTATCAAACTGATAGAGGAAAATGTGTAGATCAATATTGCGAATTACCTATAGGTGTTAAAAGATTAAGTTATACAAAATATGATGATTTAGGTATTGTTAATAAACCTTTTTGTCATAATGTAGAAGAATGTAATGATGATAGTGATTATATATTTGCTTAAATAAATTACATTACATTAAAATAAAATTATGGAAACTATAATAAAAATTGTTATAATTTTAGTGCTTATTACTATTTATTTTATGACTATGAAAAATTGCTTTGAATATTTTGCAGTTTTACCTCACAATAGTAAAATAAACACTTCTAATAAAACAGATGCTTTAAAAGATCGTCATCCTATTGATAGTATTAACATTGATATTAATGCACCTGAAAATTCTTATTATTATGAGTTTTCTAATGAAAAATATTTAGAACTATTAGTTGATATTTTTCATCCTTCTTCACCTGAAAAATATATTATTCTAAGAAATGCAGAATGGGAAACTGAAACTGATTCTACTATCACAGCTATTTACAACAAAGCTTATCAATTTATTAGTAATAAAATTGCAGAAAATACACCTGATATACAAATAGTACACGATCTTTTAGTTAAATATAAAAAAGATGAAGAAAAACAAGAATATTTACTTGATATTGATATGATATTATATCGTAATTATAAATTAAACGGAAAACATATTAATTTCTTAGTTTATGTAAATCATACAAGAGAAAGAGTTATTGATATTAGTATTAAAGGTATTGTTGGTGAAGATAAAATAGGACTACATCCTATTGTTCCTAAAGAAACCAATGATGATTATGTTTCTTTTGAACCTATTGAAAAATTAGTATAATGGTTGATCATTACTATCGTCACCTTGATAATTTACAGTAGGATCTTTATTTGTATCAATATTATCAGTATCATAATCATCATATGTATTTATAATACCTGTTTTTTTTAACATAATAGCTACTTCTTTATTTTCAATATCTAAACCTTCTAATATATTTATTGCTTCAACTTTTAATTTTTCACGATAATTACTTATAGATTTATTATATTCTTCTCGTGATAAAATAATCTTTGAACTTAATGTTTTAATTTTTTCATATATTTCATTATTTTCAAATGAATTAAAATTTGTTAAATATTTTGCTCCCAAATAAACATACATACTACTTCTTTTTATTTTAAAATTATAATCATTACAACAACTATTTTCTAATGTTGCAATTTGTTCATAATAATATGCTGAATCTTTTAAAGATCCTGCTAATAATAAATGTTTTAAATTCTGCACAATTTTACATTTTTCCAAGATATAGTTTTTTAAAGAAAATATTTCACTTTTTGTTGATGATACATTTGCCATAAAAGAACTAACACTATCTTCTACATATTTACTTAATTTATTTTGATCTTTTAAATATTCGTTTATTTCAGGATCATCTATTTCTACATTGTAATTGTCTATATTATCTTCTTCTTCTTCATCATTAGAATTTTCTATTGGTTGTTCGATTATTTGTTCAGGTAAATAATTTTCAGCATTCCAAGTATTTTCGTAAGTAACTGTATTAGTTTTAAGATAATATTTAATATCCTTAAACCATTTATCATCATCGTTTAAAGTTATATCTTTATACGCTTCATATTCTTGATTTAATAACTGAGGACAACAACCAGATATAAAAGTATTTATTTTTTTTAATCGTTTTGGAACAATGTATTTTAAAGCATTAACAAAGTTTATATATTTTACATCATTATTTGATGTTCTTAATTGTTTTACTAAATTTACATAAAACTTAGTATCTGTTTTTTCTATCGTATCTTTAATATTATTGTATAATTGTTGTAATTCATCTAATTGTTCTTTACAACTTTGATGGTTTATAATCAATTTTGATATTTTTTTTTCAATAACTTTTTCTGCTACAAAAAGATCATTATCTGTTATATTTTTATAACAACATATTATATAAGCATATATTGATTTAGATTTTGGAAAATTTACTTTATTATCTATAATATTAATTGGTTCTGCAAATTCATAAAATATATCAATACAATCATCACATAATGTTATATCATCATAATCATTATTATAATAATTAGTTTGTATTGTTATATATAAATAAAATAAAGCACTTTCAAGTTTTTCAGTATCATTGAAATTTTCTATATATTCTATCATACGGTCTAAATCTATTTTTAAACCTTCACCTAATTCTTTAATTAATCTCTTTAAAAATACATTTTTATTATCTTGATCTATTTGTGTTGTTTCAATATTTGGTCGTAATACATTAGCTATGTCAATATAATTATCATCAATGTTATTTTCATCTTCATTATCAATTATTTCTATAAGTTCTTTTGGAAATTTATATTCATTTCTAAATACTTTATCTATCGTATTACATATGTTTTTAACTTCTATTATTTCAGAATCTTTATTGTTTTTTAATTTTGTAAAAAGTGTAATTAATCTTTCAATTTCTATTTTTTTTAAATAATCATTCGCATTCTTATATACATCTTCAATATTTATACTATTATCTGCTATATTTTTATACAAATCTGTTAGATTGTTAAATATATCTGTTGAATTTGGTGAATTAAGATGTTTATCAGATAAATCATTTAAAATTTTAATTATCTCTTCTTCTGTGTAATTTTCTAAATTATCATTTATATATTTATTTATATTATCATCCCAAAATACTATATTTTTTGCATTTAATATTATTGGTTTTATTGCTTTTTCTTTTTTATCAACAAGTTTAGGTATTTTATCATATTCTTCGTCTGTCATATTTTCAATACTTTTACCATAACGCTTCATCATATCATTAACATTATCAAAATCATTATCTTTAAAATTTAACGGTAAATCACTATATATTTCTTGAGGTATTTGATGTAATTTAGAATATAAACTTTCATTTAATGATGTTTTATATAATTGTAAAATTTCAGTTGTTTTAAGATCATCTGGTATTGTAATTCCTATTTTAAATAGTTTATCCATATGAATTACATTAATAAAATTATCAATATAACTTGATTCAAAATTAAATGGATTATTAAATAAAGATTTTAATAAATTTTCTTTATTTTGAAAATTATTTTTATACATTTTCATATAATTTTCAAATAATCTTTCTTCATATTCAACATCATCTATCAATGTATATATATATTCCAAACCTCTTGGTTTATTTGCTAAATAATCATCTACATAATCATCTACAATGTCTTTTGATTTAGCTTCATTGTCAAAAAATTCGTTAAAATAATAGTATAAAGCATCTTTTGAAAATATATTTATAGCGTTTTCCAAGTTTGGTATATATTTAATTGTAATTGTTGGTAATTCATCTTCCATATTTTATTTTATTGTTTATAAAAGTTTCTTTAATTGGATGTAGCTTATTTTCAATTATTTCATTACATACTATTTTTAGAAAATTTACATATTCTTCTGTACTTTTAGCATCTTTTAGTGTCATTCTTATTGTTAAAACTTTATCTAATGGATGTTTTACTATATAACCTATATAAGTGCAAATACAATTATCAACAATTTGCTTCTTGGATACAACATAATTATCAAATATATAAGATTGTATTATATTTCCAATTGTATCATTTTCATCTGGAATATTGAAATCATACGTTTCTTCGTTATTTTCAAACTTTTCAATTGTAGATTTATCAATTAATACAGCTAATTTATTAATTAAAATATCAATTGCTTTTAATAACATATATTTATGTGATATAGTATTATTAATAATTTCAAATTCTAATACATATTCACCTTCTATATAATCTCTCTCTTGTTCTATAATACTTTTAGTATTTATAAAAGGTTGTTTTGGTTTATTATATACTGTTGCTCCTGATACTATATTGAAAGAAGCATTTTTTCTTCCAGTTTCTTTAACAGCTTCCGCTTTTAAGTGTAAAGATTCGTTTTTACGTAATTTTGTAATTGTAATATATGGTTTTTTAAAGAAGTTTGGAACTTTTTGTTGATCTATAGTAACAATAAGATCTTGAGTAGTAATTAATTTTATATTTTCAGTGCAACTAACTTTTAATTCAATTTCTAATTTATTTTCACCTGAAATATATTTATCATTATATTCTTCACTTACATCTAATGGTATTAATGCTATACGATTTGCTATAATTTCATTATTTAAAACTGTAGTATTTTCTATAATATTTACAGTGGTATCAATACCATTTCCTATAAATCCTAGTATTGGTATATCCATCAATAATACACGTCTAATACCATTTAATATTGATACATCAATATCTTTGGTTTCAATAGATATTCTATTTAATTTTTCATTATAACTTAACATTTATTTTAATGATATAAATAAATCATTTTTATATAAAACTGTATTCCTATTAATATTACTAAAAAATGTTATTATTTTATAGCAATCAATGTAGTCATTGCACTATGTTAATAGAAACATTAAAAACCTTAGATAAACAAAAACAAGTTAAACTTATATCAGTTGATTATTTAAAATCAAATCAAATTATATTTGATGCAAGAATTACACACGTTCCCGCAATGTTATTACCAGATTTTAATAAAATTATATTTGGTAAAGAAGTATTTGATCATTTACTATTACCTGGAAAAGGAGTTTTATTGAAACCTAGTAATACAACTACACAATCTACAAGTGTTTTAGATTCATCTGAACCATCTGGACTTAATTCGTATATTTCACAAAGTTATGAAAATATTGACGAAAATGATAATTATCTAACTGGACCAGTTACTATTTGGGAAAACTTGGATACACCAACAAATGTAATACAACCTGATATTAAACCAGTTGGTAATACTGATACTGAAAAATCTCATAAACAATTACCTAGTTTAGCTGAAATACAAAAAATGCGTGAATCTGCACTTCATTAAAAAAAGTTTAGATATAAAGATATTCAATAAATATATTAACTAAATGACGACTTATGTATTTAATCAATATTTCCTAACCTTTATTAAAACTGTTAAAAAAAATGCTAAACCATTAAAAGAAAAAAAAGCGGTGGCTAGAGATATTTTAAACAAAATACACGCATTTTATAGCACTTTTGATAATAAATCTAAAGATTATCTCGAAGCCTATTCAACTATTTTTACTGATTTTATTTGTAATCCTTTAGTTGATTGTAATAAAGAAGAACTTGATAAATGGTTCGAAGACAACGAAAGTCTTAACATTCTTAACAATATTCCTATTAAAAATATTAAAGTTGTTTTTAAAAAAACTACAATATTACATCAATTCTTATTAATATTCCATTTGTTTAAAAATACTGATTTAACTGAAGATAATATTAAAAATATTATGGAAAAACTTAAAGGCACTAGCACTATTGAAGATGATCTCATCCCTGAAAAATATCGCAAAATAGTTAATCGTATTGGAGAACTTGCTATTGAAAATAAAACTGGATTTACTATGGAAGATATTGAAGATACTAGTATCGGTAAGTTAGCAAAAGAAATTATGGAAGATGTAGATATAGAAAAGGTTAAAAAATCAATAAATACAGAAGGGGATATATTAGGTGCATTATCTGATCCTGATAACGGAATTGGTAATTTAATTTCAGATGTTAGTCAAAAAATGGCAACTAAGTTAAAAAATGGAGAACTTAAACAAGATGCTCTATTAAAAGATGCTCTTAATATGGCTGGTAAATTACCTGGTATGAATGGTGGAGGTGGAGGTGATGGTCCTGATATTGGAAACATTATGAAAATGATGTCTGGAATGATGGGAGGTGCTAATATGCCTTCATCTCGTTCAATGCAACGTAAAATGGACAAAAAATCTAAATTAAAAAAGAAATTAGATAGTAAAAATAAAGAATGAGTATTTTTTGGCTAAATGATCCAACTGTATTATTTCAAGAAATACCTGATAAACTTACATTTATTGATAAATTAAATTTTATATTTTTAGGTGGTGTAGTCTTAAGTATTATTTTAGTTTTACTTAATGATTTTGATTTATCTTATTTAGCTTTAGCTATTATTGTTGCTATTATTACTTTCATAATTTATCAACATAAATATGTTTATAATATTGAAAACTTTAAATCTAATTGCGTTATGCCTTCGGTTAATAATCCTTTTATGAATCCTAATGTATTAGATACTACATATACCAAACCTTGTGAAGTTGATAATGCGATTTTAAATGAAAACTTTTATACCAATACCTTTCGTGATGTTAATGATTTTTATGAAAGAGGATTATCTGTAAGACAATTTTACACTATTGCAGGTAAAACTATACCCAATGATCGTGACAGCCTTATGCAATGGTTATATAATTCAAATGATAATAAAAAATCCTGCAAAGAAGGTAATAGTTCTAGATGTATTAAAAATATTAATTTAGATAGAGATGATTTAAGATTTGTTGGTCAATTTTCAAAAGCTGCAGTTGTTAAATAATATTTATTTTTGGTGGATTAAATAATATTGTTATTAATATATATATATTATCGTTATTTACCATTCCACCGTAATATTTATATAAAGCTTTTTGCATTGTTATGATATTTAAATAATCTGATAGTAATCCATCTTTTATTTTTGTTTCTATATCAGGTATACTATGTAATAATATACATATTACACATAACCAATCATTCACATTTTTTATATTTTGAAATATTCTTTTAATTTTTTTATGTATTACTAATTTATTTCCACTATACAATTTATTTATTATTTTATCTAAATGATAATTATATATACTTTTTATATTATTTAATGCATCAAAAATTGTATAAATTATATTAAAATTATCGGATTTATTACTAGTAGCATTATCTGATTTATTACTTACTGTTAATGGTGTATTAATGTCGTTTTTATTTAAATTATTATTAGCAGAATCTAACATTGATTTTTTTATATTTAATACCAAAATTAACTCTGTATAATTTTTACTTAATTCTTTATTATGAGTTTTACTTGTTGTCAAATAAATATCTGTAATTTCTGCAAGTATTTTTAACTTTGAATTTGGTTCATTTGTTGTAGGTAAAATTGGAATAGTTTTTAAATTTAACATATTAATTTTAGATTGAATTTTATCTTCTCTTAAAAAACTAGGCGCTTTGTTTTTACATAAAAGATTATTCAAACATTTAGTTTTGAATATAAATAAAAATTCACATAAATTTACTATTTTATTTTCAATATGATCGAGTGTTTTTATATTCTCTAAAGTATTTATATCAGTTTTTTTATTTAATCCAACCATTGTATAATGCACTGCAGATTTAGAATTTAATATTTTAATAAGTGTAGTAATTAAACTATTGATAAAATTATTAATTATTATTTTTGCAGGATTTGAAAATTCTAATTCAGTTAGTAGTTTTGAAACTTTTAAACTTGTAGGTTGAGATTCAACTTTTTTACTAGTTTTTGATTGAATTTTAGGATCAACTTTTACACTAGTTTTTGATTGAATTTTAGGATCAACTTTTTTATTTTTAAAAAATTTATTTAATTTTTTTTTAATTACTTTTGGTATTAATCCTCCTCCTGTAATTTCTTCATTTTGCAATATAAAAACAATATTTTCAATATATTTAGAATTACATTTTACATTCTGTTTGCAAAAATTAAATATTAATAAAAGTTGAATATCTATTAAATAAACAATATGCCCATATATTGTAGTATCTACAACTTTTTCAAAAGGCGCAACAATATTTTTATTAATTTTAGAAAATAAAGTATCCATAATTAATATTTATATATATATATATTATTTTCTAATCCATAATAAAATAATGTATAATAAAAATTGCGATATTTATAATGATACTTGTTGGATGGAATCCAAAGATATTAAAAATCAAAATATAGATGAATATATGCATTATAACACTAATTTTGTAGAATGTAAAGATCCTAATGTAAGAATGCCGACTTATTATGTTGATCACGTTAATTTAAGACCTGCTCCTCATCCTAATGTTGCTAATCATCCTGATAGTTGCTTAATTGATCACGAAAGCCAATTAAGAAATGATAAAACTAAACAAACGCGAGATAGATGTAATATACAATTATTTCATAGAATGTTTCAAGCTTGCCCTAATTTACGTCCAGGTATAGGTGATCCTAATAAAGAATTAGATGTTTTATCTGGTTCTAATAGTTCGCATATTTACGATAAATGTAATGAAAAAATAATGGAAAAACAAACTTATCATCCTACACCTATGTTAGATTGTGTAGCTGAAATACAAAATGTTGATCATATTGTTCCGCAATGGATTAGAGGTGGTGAAGATACCCGTAATTATTTAAATCGTAAAAGATTTTTAGAAAAATGTAATTAAGTTAAGGTAATACTAGGTGTTATTACTTTTTTAGAAAAAGCAGTGTCTATATTATAAAAAACAGGAGAATATTTATTTTGATAAATATAATTTTTTTTTATTAATAATTTGTAATTTTACCACTAACTACACAATATATATTGACAATACATATAGATTCGTACTTTACGTCTCTGTTCTAGTATTACATTAGGTTTTTCATATTGAATATTTGATTTCTGTTCAGTAGGTTGTAGCACAACATTATTTGGTGATTTATACTTGATAATGAAGAAGAAATATTAAATGATGAAGTTGATTTATTATTATGAAAAAATTCTAATTTGTTTTACACTTTCTGGTAAATGTGAATCATCAAGCTTTAATTCTTTAAATTTATATTGTATAAGTTCATTTACAAATATAATGTATTTTGACCTAAAATCTATATACGGAACATCTTTTTCTAAAGTTATTTCATATAATATATGTGATTTTTCTGCGGATAGTCGTCTATTCATTTCTATAAACCCTATTGCGCGTTATTGATATAAATTATCTTTGATGAAAAATGTCAGTATTTTCTCTAGGTATGTTCATACCTCTATAAAATACTACATTTGGTTCAGATTTAAATATTATTATTTTATGATTATCAACAGACCTAATTTCTATAAAATATTCATAATTCTCTAAATATGTTGATTTTTTATGTAATTCTATTTGTCTTGTTTGTTCATTCCAATATTTATAATAAAACTCAGATTGATACAAATATATTGTAGTTAATTGCCTATCATTAAGTTCTTTTGATTTTATATGATATTTTTTCATATGGTTGTTTTTTTATACATTTTATTTATTGCTATAATACTTAGTTCTACATATCTTTTATCATTAAAAGGTGATATTCAGTTTATTTTATAAAATTCAGTTAAATCTGTATCATAGTTTTCTAAAAGATCTAAATCCATTTATTTAACTAATATATTAGTTGTTGATTGTGATGAATTTGCGTTTTTCAATTAAACTATATAAAAACTTAATTAAAACAATTAAAAAAGATGACTGAAACATTTTCATTTGATACTGATATTTCAGCTCTACTTAAACTTATTATCAATAATTTTTATTCCAATAAAGATATATTCTTAAGAGAACTTATTTCAAATGCTAGTGATAGTATTGATAAATATAATCATTTTTGTATTACTAACAAACCTGACAATAAAGTAGATAATTGCATTACACTCATACCAAATAAAGAAAATAAAGAATTGCATATTATTGATACGGGAGTAGGTATGAATAAAGAAGAACTTATTAAAAATATAGGAACAATCGCTAATTCAGGAACTAAAGCATTTATGGAAAAAGTTAAAGATAGCAACTTAATTGGTCAATTTGGTGTTGGTTTTTATTCGGCGTTTCTAGTATCTAAAGAAGTTTCTATTATTACTAAAAAAACAGATTCGGGATATTTTAAATGGACTTCAGATGCTGGAGGACAATATGTTATTGAAGAACTTACTGAAGATAAACTTAAAGATCATATCCATCCTGATTATAATCTTACACAAGGAACTATTATTAAATGCTTATTAACCGACGAAGCTGTAGACAAATATACTGATGTTAATAAATTAAAATCCATTGTAAAAGAACATTCTCAATATATTAATTATCCTATTAAGATCTTCATTAAACGAGAGGAAACTAAAGAAGTTGAAGACGAAGAAGCTTTGTTGGAAGAAGATGTAACTGTTACTGATGGAACTTCTAATGTTGATTCATCTAATGTTGATAATGTTACTATTGAAGACATTGAAGAAAAACCTAAAAAAATGAAAAAAATTATTGAAACGGTTAAAGAATTTCAATTAATAAATGAACATAAACCTATTTGGACTAGATCAAGTAATGAACTAAAAGAAGAAGATTATTATGGTTTTTATAAGTCTTTAACAAATGATAATGAAAAACCTTATACGTATAAACATATTAGCGGTGAAGGACAAATAGAATATAAAGGTATTTTGTATTTACCTAAAAAAATTAAGAATAATGTATTTGAAAGAGGTGTAAAACAAAATAATATTAAATTATATGTTCGTAAAGTATTTGTAAGCGATAATAGTGCGGTTTTATGTCCGGAATGGCTTCATTTTATTTCAGGCGTTGTTGACACTGATGATCTACCTCTCAATGTATCACGTGAAATATTACAGGAGAATAAGGTTATTAAAGTTATTAAAAAAGCAGTTGTTAAGAAAAGCATTGATATGTTAAAATCTGCTATGAATGATATGGATAATTATCTTAAAATCTATAAGACTTACCAAAAAAATATTAAACTTGGTGTTTATGAAGAAAGCAGTGATCGTGAAAGGGTTTCAGATCTTTTAATGTTCTATTCGGCTAATTCACCTGATAAAATGATCACATTTGACGATTATATTACATCTATGAATGAAAATCAAAAACATATTTATTACATTGCAGGAGATAATATGGATATACTTAAAACATCTCCATTCTTAGATAGGTTTAAGAAAAATGGTTTAGATGTTCTATTTATGATTGATCCAGTTGATGAATATATGTGTCAGCGACTTATGCAATACAAAGAATGCACTTTAACTTGCATCACCAAAGGTGATATTGAATTACCTAATACAACTGATGCTGATAAAGAACTTATTAAAAAACAGAAAGAAGAATATAAATCACTTTGCGATTATATTAAACGTCTTTATACCACCTTTAGTGAAGTTAAAATTACTAATAAAGTATCTGAATTACCTTGTATAGTATCTTCACCTGAAAATGGTTTTTCGGCTAATATGGAAAAGATCATTAAATCACAAACATTAGGACAAACTGATAGTTCTAATGCTATGTTAAATAAAAGAGTATTGGAAATTAATCCTCTACATCCTATTATTAAGAAAATTAAGAATATTAATGATACTGAAGAATATAATTCATT
>CERW01005862.1_pt1 | contig 12678 bp, 16 predicted proteins | sample 530751 | NCBI WGS metagenome assembly CERW01 (sample SAMEA2620929, study PRJEB7988) | marine metagenome | biome: marine biome (ENVO:00000447); feature: surface water layer (ENVO:00002042); material: "saline water (ENVO:00002010), including plankton (ENVO:xxxxxxxx)" | depth 5 m | reverse complement strand
TTTTTAGGAGGAGATTTAGGAGTAGCATCTTTTTTAGGAGGAGGGTTGGGAACTTTGTTAATAGGTATTGGTAATAAATAATATGGAGTAGCTGGTTTAGAATTTCCATGTTTAGAAACGGAATTAATAAGCTGATTATCATTAGAACTAGTAATGATATTAGTAACAGGATTAGCAACTGGACTGACAACTAGATTAGAAACTATATTAGCAACTGGATTCGAAAGTGGATTAGCGATATGATTAGCAACAGGATTAGGAATAGATATTGGTAATGAATCATGAGGATTAGTTGGTTTGTCACTATTATTAGTAGATTTTAGAGAGGATGATGGTGTTATTATTTTTTGTTGTATTTTATCAGCATTGTTTCTAATTAGTTGTTTATCATATTTGAATAAAAAATCTTTCAATTGAAATAATTTATCTGCAATATATTTTTTGTTTTTAGATGTAGTACTATCATGTTTGCTATGAAATAATATTTGTTCCTGTTCCTTTTCTCTTAAAAATTTTATTTTTGTATATCTATATTTAATTATTAATTCTTTTATTTCATTAATATTTCTATCTATTATGTCTGTAGTAACAGGATTTCCAGATTCGTAAATTGTTGAAATTCCAGCACTTAATGTTATTCTATTTTTTCCTAAAAAATTATATTTTCTAATATAATCATTTTCTTTATTTTTGCCTTTATGATTTGTAGAATGTTTTTCATAAATATCTTCAAATATGTACAATGTTTTATTATCATTATTAGAAAATTTATTTTTAATTTCATGAATAAAATTTGTGTTTTTTGTTCTAACTGCTATAGATTCGATAATTATATTATGAGGCGGAATATATATATCAGTATATTTTATTTTATGTTTGTTTTGTATATTATTAATAATTTCATTAACATTAAATTTCTCTTGTTTTGCGGTATATTCAATAATATTTAAAATTTCAATATTTGTTAAATTCCCTGTGTATTTTGTCAAGTCTTGTTTCATATATATGAAAAAAATATTATGTATAATTTTTTGTTTCTTAATAAAATATTTATCGAAATCAAAATGAATTATATTATCATGATTTTTATAAGCATATGTATAATTATTGATATAATTAATATATAATGTTAATTCTTTTTCGTATTTATTTTTACTAAAAAAAAAATATTTATTTATATGATAAATTAATTTATTAATTTTTTTATAAATATTATTCATAATTTTTTCTTTTTCTTCATTTGTCAAATCTTTATTTGTATAATATTGATTTAATTTTGATAAATAATAATCTTTGGATGCTAAATATTTATTTATATTCATCTAATTTATGTTAATTTATATTTTTACGATTAAATGGACAACCAATAGGAAGTGTACAATTTTCAGGAATATATTCATTAATATTAACTCTTAATTTACAAATATTACATTTTTTAAAATTATCAATCGAACTTGGTGTTTTTAATTTAATAAAATGGGGTTCTCCAATATATTGAAATGTATAAATAATATTAATTAAAAGTAGTAAATAAAATAGTGATTTTTGCATTAAAAAAAAATAAATAAATAAAAATCATTTTTTTATATAAAACTTATTTATATTATTAAATACATATGTTTTATTTAAAAGTTGTATTTATATTATTATCAGTTAATTCGATATTTGGATTTAACTTTAATAAATTAATAATGACAAATAATTTAAACAATGATAAAAATAACTTTAACAAATTAAGAAGAAATATTCTATATTCAGGTATAGGAATTAGTTCATATACCTTATTAAATCCAATTAAAACAAATGCGGAAAGTACAAATAATTTATTAAATTATATTGAAGAAAAACAGAAAGAATTATATGATAAAACACTATCGTCAGTATGTTATATTAGTACAGAATATACAAGTATGGGTGAAAAATTTAATTTAAATGCTGAAGATTTACCAAAAGGTGTTGGTACGGGATTCATTTGGGATAAATCAGGACATATTATTACAAATTTTCATGTAATTAATAAAGTAGATAATGCACTCGTGACAATTACAAAAAAAAACAAAGAAACAGTAACATACAATGCAAAATTAACAGGTATAGATCCTGATAATGATTTAGCTATTTTGAAAATTGATGCTCCAAAAGATGATTTACAAGTAATTAATTACAATCCAAAAACAATTGTAAATGTTGGACAATTTGCATTTGCAATTGGAAATCCATTTGGACAAGATCATACATTAACAACTGGAATTATATCAGGAATTAATAGAGAACTTTCTGCACCAACAGGAAGAAAAATATACAATGTAATACAAACAGACGCTGCAATTAATCCCGGAAATAGTGGAGGTCCTTTATTAAATAGTAAAGGGGAACTATTGGGGATAAATACAGCATCTTTAGGTATGGGTGTATCAGCTGGTATAGGTTTTACAATTCCAATTAATAATGCAATTAATTCAATAAATGATATAATTAGAACTGGTTATGTGCAAAAACCAATTTTAGGAATAACATATATGGAAAGAAATCCATCTGAAAGTGAATCTCTTAAAAGTGGTATACCAATTATTAAAAAAGGACTTTTAATTTTAGATGTTCCAAATGATTCTCCAGCAATTGATGCAGGTTTGCAAGGTATTAAAAAAAATAATGAAACAAAAAAAATAGAAAGAGTAGGAGATATTATAATTGGAATTGATAATAACGAAATAAATAATCCAAAAGATTTATATGCAATATTAAAAAAATATAAACCTGGAGATAAAGTAAAACTAAAATACATTAGAAACAATGAAGAGAATGTAACAAATTTAATTTTAGGTAATTATAAAGGTGCAACATTTACTAAACTTGAAAATGAAAGGGGTGTTGATTTTGATAAAAATAGTAGAAAAATAGATATACCTTTAAAGGATTTAGAACCAAAAATTGAGCCTAAATTAAATTAATTACAGAATAAAACTAAAAGTATTTAATTGTGAATTATAATATTGTTTTCTTAATTGTTAAAAACACTATATACTGTGTATACAATCTTTATTTTTTGTTTTAATTTTTATTTTTAATAAAAAATGAATAATATCCTTTTATTTTATTAATTATAGTTAAAGAAAAAATGGATATATCAAAAATAAGTAAATTAGAGTTATTAGAAAAATGTAAAGAATTAGGTATTACAAAATGCAATTCAAAAAATAAATCACAATTAATAAACCTAATTAAAGGCAAAAATGAAGTTGTTGAAGAATGTAAAATAATTTTATCAAATGAAGAAATACCATTACAAAATAAGCAAATTATAATGAATGATACAAAAATATTAAATGTAATTGACCTATTTTGTGGTTGCGGAGGCATGTCAAAAGGTTTAACTGATGCTGGATTGAATGTAATTGCGGGAATAGATATTTGGGATAAAGCAGTTGAAAGTTATAATAAAAATAATAATCACCCAGCATATTGCTATGACTTAACAGAGTTGCCTCCAGAAAAGTTTAATGAATTATATAATAAAGAAAATAAAATTGTAGATATTTTGGTAGGAGGTCCGCCATGTCAAAGTTTTAGTATTGCTGGAAAAAGGGATAAAAACGACCCAAGAAATGCTTTATTTATGGAATATGTAAAATATCTTGATTATTTCAAACCCAAAGCATTTATTATGGAAAATGTTATAGGAATGCTTTCAAAAAAAACAACAAGTGGTGAAAATGTTATTGACATAATAATGAATCAATTAGAAAGAAATTATAATTGTATAATTAATAAATTATATGCAAGTGATTTTGAAGTTCCGCAAAATCGAAGACGTACTATAATTATTGGAATTAGAAAAGATATAAATATTATACCAAAAGAAGTAGAACCCATTATAAAATCAGTCGAAGATAGAATACCTGTTAAAAATATATTAATTCCAATAGAAGAGATAGATAAGAAATACTATTTAAGTGAAAAAGCATTAACAGGAATAGCAAATAAAAAAATTGTAAATAAAAAAAAGGGATTTGGATTTGGAGCACAAATGTTAAACTTTGATAAACCATCATATACGATTCCAGCAAGATATTGGAAAGATGGGTATGATGCATTGGTTAAATATAACGAAAAAGAAATTAGAAGATTGACAATTACAGAACTAAAAAGAATACAAAGTTTTCCAGATAATTATATAATTACTGGTTCGAATAAGGATGTTATTATGCAAATAGGTAATGCAGTTGCATGTAAGTTTGCATATTATCTTGGTAAATACATAATTAATACTCTTCAGTAATTAATTCTTTCCAGAAAAATGACCCTCTAAATTGGGAATAGTTACGACTATTACCATCATACATTCCACTATCAAATATATTTTTTTATTTTTAATACATTCAATAAAATACTCAAACTTGAATGCTTTACCAAAACAAATTTTTTCATATGTACTGCCTATTTTTTTACATATAAAGAACCCCTTTTTATTAAATTTATTATTAATATGTGCTTTCATTTTTGATGATTTCCATAAAGAAATAACAATATTATCTGTTTGTAAGAATAATGGAAAATTCATTTTAACACTCCTTGTATCTTTTGAAAATGAATAATAAATGATTATATCATTATTTTCATTTATTGTTAATATCTGTCCGTTAGAGTTCCAATTATTGTATGTTGGAACACAACTTCCAGACCACGAATATCTGTTTCCCTTACTTGGATTTGGATTTCCAAATGTCTTAATAAAATCACTTCTGCTTAATGTTATTTTGTCTGTCCAATTGTTCAAGGTATTAATGTTGTTTCTTTTATTTTTTCGCGAAAACGCATATTCGCTAGCACTAAAATCTCCAAGTGTTGTTTTACTTGAAGATTTTTTCATTTCATAATCATAGATATCGGGTTCATTTTTTCCATTATGATTTATACCCATTTGTGTTTCTAACCAATGACCCTCTTTTCCACAATGTTTTATATTTTGCCCTTCTAAACATATTTCAACACCTTTAACATATGTATTAAATAATGTTATTATATGTTGTTTATCAATATCAATTTCACTAGTGGTTTCTACAATATCGCTCATCTTCTTTATTTTATTTTATTTAAAAATCATTTTTTAAATAAATAAAATAATAATATACATTGCTCATAAAAACTGTAAAAAAAAATGATTATTAAAAAAAAAAAATAAAAATAACAAAATGTTGTCATATTCAGGAATTAATCTACTATTTAATAACTGTATAAAATTGTTTGAAAATATTAAAACCAAAATTTTAAATTATAGAAAAAATTTAATTAAAATTAAAGATAATTGTATTGAAAAAATGAGAGAAATTAAATTTTCAATATATAATAAATATTTAGTAATTAAAGATATAACAAAAACGAATTATTATAATTATAAAGAAAAATCTATAGTTATATTAAATACACAATATAACAATTATTATACATATTGGTGGAACAATTATGATAAGATACGATAAGTATTTAAATACGAGGTTCTAAGTAGCAAGAGACTAATTCATATTTATTATTTTTTTTAATAAAATTCCATTTATATATTATATAGCAAATACTTTCATTATTATTCAAATCTGTATTTTCTGGATAATAAATATCATTAAATTGAATTCCGTTATATAATAAATCTTTATATGTCGCTTTAATTTTGACATCAACAATATAAAATTCATCTTCTTCTTCAATATATTTTTCATAATTTATAATTTCAAAATCCTTAAATTTTTTAAAGAGAATTCCATATTTACTATCATTGAATAATTCAATTAATCTTTTATTACTAGTTTGTTTAATTATATTCAAATCAGAAGAATATGATTTTAATTTAGTTAATGCAATATCTGGATTATTATTTTTAAATGTATATAAAATATCTTTTAATATTTTATTAATTTCATAATTAATTAATTTATTATTTGTTTCAATTTTTTCATTATTATCATTAGATTTATCAATATTTAGTTTAGGTAAATCAATAGTTTCTTTTTGTGCTTCAATAATTTCAATAATTCTATTTGCTTCTTGCCTTAATTCAAGAATTAATTTATCATCATCATTTTTTTTATCATCATATGCTAAAAAACTAATTACTAGTGGAGATAATGTAAATAATTTGCGTCTACTAATCAAATTATTATTATTTTTTAATGAGATATTCTTAATTAAATTAAATTTATAAGAGAAAACTGAATTAATAAATAACAACGAAACAAGAAAATATTTAACCATTTATTATTATTAATAAATGGTTAAATATTTATATGATTTTAGTTATATATGATTTAACTGTCGGGATATCTATATTATTTATATATATAATTTATATTTTATACACTAAAATAATATAAAAACTTAAACATTATTAATAATAAATGATATTATATATAAAACTATTTTTACTAACTAATCTATTTTATTTAAATTTAGGTTATAAATATAAATATGAATATAATATTAAAAATATTCTAAATAATATTCCAGATAATAGTACTAATATAAAAAATAATACTATTAAATTTTTGAAAACAAATAACACAAATAACACAAATTTAATAAATACAACTAATACACTTAAATTAAAAAATAATACCGAAGTTATACCTCCTTATTTACAAAGAAAAAGCAAGTTTTGTCATATTAAATGTAACTGTTTTTTCTCACATAATGTAGTAAATGATAATATAAATGTAAATAATTGGATTAGAACACACGGTTTACCGTTTAATAGTATGAATGATAATATATGTGTTCCAAAATGGATATAAAATATACTTAAAGTTAAATTATTTTTTTTTATTAATGGATATAGAGTTTAGTAAATTATCTATTAATAATTGTGATATTTGTAATAATATATTAACAAATATTAATAAAAATATATGTAATAGTTGTTGTGATAAAATAAATTTTTTATACGAGGATGATATAATTAATTTAAATTGTATTTATTGTCAGTTTTATACAGATTATAAAAATTCATATATATGTTCAAATTGTCAACCCATATAAAATGATATAAATATCTTATTATTTAGATATAATATGACTATAAAAATAATTGATTTATTTGCAGGAAGTGGTAAATTTTCTTTAGCATTTTCAAATGCATCAGTGTTCCAGTAGTTGATTTAATAGTTGAAAAATTAAATAATATATAAAAAATATAATGTATTATTATTATAATAATGTTGAAAATTTTATTACTATTAAGTCAGTTATTTTATACACAATGTTTTTTAATTTCGGAAGGAGGAAATATGTTACAATTTAATAAAAATATAAGAAAATCACAAAATATTTTAAATCTTAACGCGAGATTTAGCAACAATGTTTCAAGACGAAATATATTATATTTATCACCGGTTATTTTAAATCCTAAATTACTTATGGTTGATAATGATAATTTAGAAATTAAGAAAATTGCAGTTTTTGGAGCATCTGGTTATACAGGTGGTGACACAGTTAGAAATTTGCTAAATAGAAACAAAGAAGTTATTGCACTAACAAGAAGAGAAATGAAAATTGTTGATAGAGAGCATATGGGAAAAAATACTTTAGTAATTGATGATATTAATCAAAAAAACAAAATTACAAACATTATTTGTGATGTAATGAAACCGAATACATTAAACAATATTTTAAAAAATGTAGATGCTGTTATATATTGTGCGGCTTCAAAACCTAAAGTTAAAATGGACCCTTTAGAACCAATGTTAAATAAACAGAATAATGTTGTAAGTAAAGATGATTATGTTGAAGAGAGTAATCATGTTGAAGATATAGGATTAAAAAATGTTGTTAATGAAGTAATTAAAAATAATGTTAAAAAAATAGTAATTGTATCATCGATATGTGCAAAATGTCAAAAAAATATGAAAAATGAATATGAAAATCCGGGAGAAGTTATTGATAGGGGCGAAACAACATGTGAACCTTGTTTTAATAAACAAGAAGGTGAAGAATTAGTTAAATTAATGTATGAAAAACACCCCGAACTAAGTTATACTATTGTTAGACCTGGAATGCTTTCTCCTGGTGAAAAAAGAGGTGTTGAAGAAATTGAATTTAATCAAGGAGTAACAAAAAGCGGTATAATATCTCGAGAAGATTTATCAGAAATTTTAATTGAATCCGCTTTAAGTAATGATTCGGGTTCAAAAACATTTGAAGTTTACTATAAAGATACAGCACAACCTGTTGATATGTATAAATCTTTGCAAAAATGTAAGGAAATGGGCAAAAGTGTAAAAGAATGTTTTTTTGGAGAAGGATATGAAAAAAAAGAGGACTTTACGATTGATAAATTGTTAAAAAACAAAGTAAAAGGTACAATATTTCCATCTGGAAATGAAGTAATTGGAAATGATTATACTAAAATTTTAAAAGAATTAAAAAAAGATGAAAAAGTAAATTACGATATAAGTATATTAGGTTCTCATGATATTCTATAATATAGGATGACTTACTTTTTAATGACAAATAAATTAGGAGATTATGCGTGTTTTACTTTTAATAAGTATGATGATTATATAAAATGTTATGAAAGATATGATAAATTAGGATGGATATAACAAAAATATAATATCAATTTTATATATGGAGGAACATATTATAGAAATTCATTCTGATGTTATTAATTCTGAAATAAACGAAGATGAATTAAGTGTAAATAATAATATGTTGGGATTGGAAGTAAAAGTTAAGAATGCAATATCTAAATTAGAAGAATTAATAAAAAGTAAAAAAAAAATGGAAAATGAAAAAAAAGAAATGGAAAATGAAAAACATATATTAGAAGAATCTTTAAATACTTTAAAATCAGATGTAAAATTAATAAAAAGTGATGAACTATTATCTTTAACTAATTTAAAGAAAAATTTGGACAATAGATTAATCAAATGTGTAGATGAACAAACAAAAAATATAATAATTGCAAGAAGGTCATATCATAATATTAATAATAAATATTGGTGGTCATCGATATTTATTTTAGTTTTTTCATCTGTAATAACATTTATAGAAGCAGTAAGATTAATAATTGAAAATACAGAAAATAAAAAAATAAAAGAATTAACCTATATAATTAGTATATCATCTATATTAATTGGAATATTAATAACAATAGTAACTGGTTATATAAAATTCAATGATTATCAAAATAAATTAGAAATAATAAGTAGTCGTTTATCTTTATTACTGCAATATCAAAAAAAATTCGAAGTAATTAAGTTTCAACTTTCAACATATTCATTACCGGAATTAGATAATGATAAAGATACAATACAATGTACAAAACATAATATATTATCGAAAGAATTATTAAAAGAATTTACTACTTCATTAAATAGATTAGAAGAAGATATACAAAATAATGAATTATTGAAATATATAACAGATTCTTGTGAATTTAGATATTATAGAGAATATGTTGATACATATATAAAAGACATGATGTATAATAATTATATCAAAACTTTAACAGAATATTTACATAGTCGTGATATTAATTATGATACTGAAAATACAGAAAGAATATATGAAAGAATATCAAAAATAGTTAATAGTCAGAGAAATAAGAAGAAAATTAAAATGGATTTTGAATTATTGAAAGAATTAAAACAAAATTTAACAAGTAAAACCCATTAATTCTTAAAGAAAAATAATAACAGTTTATTAATAGTGTAATATGTCTAGTAGTAATACAAGTTCAATGATAACAGAAAACGAATTAATGAACGATTTAACAAATATATTAGCAGAAATACATAAATTCACTGAAACAAATATTGCAAAACCTTTTAATGAATTTGCTGAAACAAATATTACAAAACCTTTTAATGAATTAACAGATACAACAATAAATTATTTTAAATAATTTATTTTTTTCATTTGTTTTTTCTTTCCTAAAATAAAATAAATTTTAATATTTTATAAATATAATGGATAGTAATTTAATTAATTTAAAATGTATAGATGATTTAAATAATAAATTAGCATTATTATTAAAAAAAAATATTAATAATTTATTGGAAATAACAAATATAAATTATAGTATTGATATACCACAAATCCATTTATTTAGCGAACCTAATTCTAATATAACAAGTAATATTATATCAGAAAGAAAAGAAAGTCAAAACTATAATAAAACAATGTTATATGATCCATATGATTAATTATTTATTTTTTTGATTTACTTTTAGATTTGGGTTTAGATTTAGTTTTAGTTTTTTGCAATTCTTTGTATTTTTAAAGTAAAACATATTCATTTTTATATTTAATATATTGTTTTCTATCGCCAATAAATTTGTATACATTTCTTTCTTTGCCCAAAACATCTTTTTTTATTGACAGAAGACACTTTTCTTTTGCTTTTAGAGTATTTTGTAAGTCTTTTATTGTTATTTTTACTATTTGTGCCTGCCATCTGACCAAAGTGTTTGTCTAATTTTCTTTTACGCAAAAGGTTTTCTTTTTGAAGATCAAGCAAGCATAGTTCTTGCTAAATTTTCACCACTAGGGTCGTCATGTACTATCCTATCTATACCTAAACCATTTGAAAAGTTATTATCTGCTTTATTTGATAATGCGTTTGACCTCATCTGCAGTAGATTAGTATTAGCAGGGGCACCCTGTAATCTAGCATCAATAATTACTTGTGCTCCAGTTCCAACTCTCCCAGAATTTTCAGGAAGGCACCTTGGTGGAACTCTCTTGCTTAATAAATATCGGCAATCTGCCGTTCTTCAGTAACCTAGCGCTCCTGGCGTAATCATCAAAATTATGGTTAAAATGATTTTGTCCACCTTTGTCCTTTACAATTTGTCCCAGTTCTCAGGCATGAATTCTGCTACTTTTTTCCCAATATCAACATCATAATAATAATTTTTTCCTCCACCAAGAGTATAAACTATTCTATATGTCGTTATATGATTGTTTGTATTAAAGGTTTGTTTGCTTTGTTTATCAATATAAGCCGGAATGTACAACTGTTTTTGCATTCCTTTTTCATCGTATTTACCTTTACTATCACTTTCATTTTGGTCTTGTATTTCTTTTGGAATAAAATACAAAGTATGGAAATACGAAAACTGGAAAGAATCCTCATTCATAACTTGTGCAAATATACTTATTTCTGGTCTAATAGTGTAATGACCTGGAACACTAATACTATGTTGGTTTTTTTCCGGCGTACTACTTACCTGTCCAAGGTTTGAATGTTGTAAAAGTTTCGTTTTTTTTAGCAACTAAATCTGCTGTAACAACAGATGAAGTCTGTGGTGTAGCAGTCGATTGAGACTTATTACCAGATGAACCCAAAGAAGAAACACCCTTTGTAATTCTTTTTAAGAGGTCACCCATCTTTTATCAATTATCTATTACATATTAATATTATATATATTTTTATATTTAATAATATATATGAATAATGAAATAATTCAAAATCATAATTTAATGTATTCTGAACATGATACAAAAAATAAAAATATAAAAATAGATGAATTATTATCGAGAATAATAGATTCAAAAAATGAATCAAGTACTCGTTTATTTATGGTAACGGAGGCATATGATAAATATAATAAAGAATATTATATAATATCATTAACAATTTTAGTATTATCATCTGTAATAACATTTATGGAGGCGATAAGATTATTAATTATTACTAATGAAAATAGTAACTTGATAACAAATAATAATACAATAAATTTTACATTACATATATTATTATTACTAAATGGTACAATAATAACAATATTAAGTAGTATAATAAGATTTAAAAATTATAGAGAATTTTTAGAAGGACTAAAAGATGCTCAATTGCAATTAGTTAAATATAAAAATAAATATATGAGGCAATATTATATAATAAAATATAATTATATTAATAAAATAATACAAGAAGCAGATATTATAAAAATATCAGATAAAATAACATTATATGACAGAGTGGTAAAATCAATAAATTATTTTCAATTTATTAAAAATAGTGATATAATAAGATATAATAAAATAAAAGCACAATTTGATGTAAGTATATTTGAAATAAAAACATCAACAGCAAATGATTTTGAAGCAATAACAAAAAAAAGAGAGAATGAATATATAAATATAAATAATGAAAATGATATAAATAAAGAAATGATTGATCATAATAAATTTGTTATTTTAAATAATTTAGAGTTAGATAAAGATAGACTAAAAATAAATATATCTGAAGAACGATTAGAATTAAATAATAAATTTAAAGAGTTGAAAAATAATATTGTTTAAGCGATATGTTGATCATTATTATAATTATTCCACAATTTATCTTTAGAATCTATATTATTTGTTGTAGGAGTAGTTGGTTTAGATGGTATTTTTTTTTTCAATCCACTTGCACCATTTAATTGTAATGGTACAGAACGACCTTCCCATAACTCAATAACTTCCAGTTTAATACTTTTTTTAATATCTTCAAATTGACATTGTATTACAAGAGAATCATATTTTTCAGTAAGACCATTAATTGCATTTTTAGACAATTCTTCTGTCTCCAAACCTTCAATTTGATGAGCAAGTTGTAAAAAATTATTACTTAAATTTTTAAATAATTCTACTTTTTCAGGCACTTTTAAGTTATTTTGTAATGCAAGTATTAATACACTAGCGCCA
>CERW01022495.1_pt1 | contig 12698 bp, 11 predicted proteins | sample 530751 | NCBI WGS metagenome assembly CERW01 (sample SAMEA2620929, study PRJEB7988) | marine metagenome | biome: marine biome (ENVO:00000447); feature: surface water layer (ENVO:00002042); material: "saline water (ENVO:00002010), including plankton (ENVO:xxxxxxxx)" | depth 5 m | reverse complement strand
TATTTTAATCCTGATGAAAAGGATAAGTTTGACACAAATATCTCAGGTAAGTTTAATGGAATTGGTGCAAGACTTACTAAAACAGAAGGTAACGTAAAAATCGTAGATATTATTGTTGGAGGACCAATTTGGAAGGACAAGCTACTTGATATTGGAGATATTATATTAAAAGTTGCACAAGAAGATAAAGATCCAGTTGATATTATCGGAATGAAACTTGATGATGCTATCAAACTGATAAAGGGTCCAGCTGATTCTTTTGTAACGTTAACTGTCAAAAAAATTACTGGTGATATTAAAGAAGTTATAATTAAAAGAGGTCTAGTTGAATTAGAGGAATTATACGCAAAATCAACATTAATAAATAAGAATGATAAAAATTATGGATATATAAGTCTTCCTAAGTTTTACATTGATTTTTCTGATAAAAAAAGTAGAAATTCAGCAAATGACGTTAAAAATGAAATTATTAAGCTAAAAAATAATGGAATAAGTGGTCTTATTTTAGATTTAAGAAATAATGGAGGAGGAGCTTTACAAACGGTAGTTGATATGACAGGTCTATTTATAGAAAAAGGACCTATCGTTCAGGTAAAATCAACCGGAAATAGAAAACAGGTTTTATTTGACAAGGATCCTAAAATAGTTTGGGATGGACCATTGGTAATTTTAATGAATAAGATGTCTGCTTCTGCATCTGAAATTCTTGCTGGTGCTCTACAAGATTATAATAGAGCAGTTATTATTGGAAACGAGAAATCATTTGGAAAAGGAACTGTTCAAAATGTTATTGATTTAAATAGATTTATTTCAAATTCAAGTTATGATTTAGGAGCAATTAAGATTACAACTGATAAATTTTATAGAATAAATGGAGAATCTGTTCAACTAGAGGGTGTTAAAAGTGATATTGTCATTCCGGATTCTTATAAATACATATTTAATGGAGAAAAAGATGAGAAGAACCCACTTGAATGGGATAAAATTGATGCTGCTTATTTTGAGAAATGGAATAATAACGATTTTGTAAATAAAATTTCTTTATTAACACAATCTCGAATTGACAATGATGATTATTATTCGCTCATAAATGATAGAGCTAAATGGTTAAAAGACAGACAGTTAAATAAAAGCATCTCTTTAAACTTTAATTCTTACAATAAGTTTTTAAATCAGCAAAGAGACAAAAGTAAAAAGTATGAGAGTTTAAATAAATATGAAAACAGCTTGAGTTTTAAATTATTAAAAACAGAAAAACAATTTATAATGTCTAATAAAGAGCTGTTAAATAGCAGGAATAGGTGGCATAGAAATTTAACTAAAGACTTATATGTTGATGAAGGAGTTAAGGTTTTAGAGATGTTATCAAGTCTTGAAAAAAATGCTGAACTTTTACTAGTTAACAATCAAAAGTGATTTCTAATAGATCATTTGTTAAATTTTCAATAAATAATATACCATATTATCTTTCCCTTTCATATATATTTATTTGTTTGTTTTTAGCATTATTTGCTTTTTTTATCATACCTGATAAATCTGTTAATGCTAATAAAATGAATTTGAACATACAATCGATGAAGCCTGGTTTTAAGGTTAAGACATTGTCAATTCCTAATAAAGAATATAATACAATTAAAGATTCTTTTTTTGGTTATAAAAATTATTCTGAAAATTATGCAATATCTGATTTTTGGTTTTCATCTGATTCTTTGAATTTTAATTTATATAATAAATATAATGAAGTAAGTGATGTTATTTCAATCAATATTAACGATTTTAATATAAATAATGCACAGTATAATGTACAAGAATTAAAGGATCTTATATCGACTAAATATATTAAAGATTCTACTTTTTATTTTGGGACTGATCTTTATGGTAGAGATTTATTCAGCCGTGTTATATTGGGTTCACGTGTCTCAATTTCTATAGGAATTATGGCGGTAATTATCTCTACCTTAATTGGTCTGTTTTTTGGTTCTATTGGAGGATATTTTGGGGGTGTTTCTGATAAAATCATTATGTATATTCTAAATGTCTTTTGGTCCATTCCTACTCTTCTTTTAGTTATTGCTATATCCTTATCTCTTGGTAAAGGTTTTTGGCAAGTATATGTTGCTATTGGTTTTTCGGTATGGGTTGATGTTGCCCGTTTAGTTAGGGGGCAAATTATCTCTGAAAAAGAAAAAGATTATGTTTTAGCTTCCAAAATTTTAGGTTTTAATAATTTTAAGATTATTATAAACCAAATTTTACCTAATATTAAAGGTCCTATTCTTATAATTGCAGCAGCAAATTTTGCTGCTAGTATTTTACTTGAAAGTGGTTTAAGTTTTTTAGGTATTGGTACTCAACCACCTATTCCTAGTTGGGGATATATGATTAAGGAAAACTATCAATATATAGTTCTTGGAAATGCATATCTGGCCTTAATTCCTGCACTATTTTTAGTTTTACTAGTCTCAAGTTTTTTATTTCTTTCAAATTACTATTCTAACAGAAAATTTTAATTACCATCTTTCTTTTTTATTTGAGTCTATTTTTATGTATCCTGCAAATAGTATTGTAAACGCTAACATGCTCGAACCTCCATAGCTAATAAATGGAAGTGGAATCCCAACGCTTGGAAATATTCCAATTACCATCGAAATATTTATTGAAAAATGAAAAAACAGTAATGTAACGACACAATATGAATATATTTTATAAAATAGATTTCTTTGTGTTGATGTTCTTTGAATTATTCTTAGAAGTAATAGACTAAAAATTAAAATTGTCAAAACTGAACCAATAAATCCCCATTCTTCACCAATCGTGGCAAAAATATAATCACTGTGTTGTTCAGGTATAAAATCTCCCTTTGTTTGAGATCCCTTTAAAAAACCTTCACCAAGTATTCCTCCAGACTTAAAGGCTAGCTGTGATTGATTTGTATTATACCCTATTCCTCTATTGTCTTTTTCTAATCCAAGAACAATATTAAATCTATCACGATGTCTTTGTTCAAATACCTTATTGAATATGAAGTCTACACATAAAATAAAAATGATTGAGCTAATTGCATAATAAATAAAACGACTTTTCGAAAGCCCTTTATATAATCTTACTATAATTATTAAAAAAAAAATTGAACAAAATAGAATGAGAATATTATCTCTTCCAAATAAAATGGTCAGTAAAAAAATACTTATTAGTGCTACAAAAATATTCATGTAAATTGATGGTAATCCAACAATATATAAAACCAAATAAAAACTTAAAAAAATAAGTGATGTACCTGGATCTGGTTGAATAACAATTAATAATAATGGTACAGAAATGATTAAAAAGCTATAAAACTGTACACTTCTTTTTTTAATATCAGAGTGCACATTGCTTAGGAATTTTGCAAGAGCGAGGGCAGTAATAGGCTTCATAAATTCTGAGGGTTGAAAACTAAATCCGGCAATAGAAAACCATGACTTAGATCCATTTATTTCATTACCAAAAAATAAAACAAGAACCAATAATAATATCATTAAAATATATACTAAACTCGCATATTTAAAATATATTTTAATGTTTGGAATAATTGAAACAAAGAAAACTAAAATACATATAAGACAGAAAAAGAGTTGTTTACCAAAAAAGTTATTTAATGAGAAGGCGTCAATACCTTCAAAATATGTTACGGAGTAAATATTAATTAATCCTATACTCATTAGAGTAAAAACCATAATACAAGAAATAATATCAAAGTTTTTTAGTTTACTCATTAATACTAAAATTATTACTTACATAGGGCTTCAAATATTCATCCAGAAGATTTCCATTGGATATATATTTTTCAAGCCATTCTCTACTTACTTTTTTATTTAAATATTTTTCTATCATTAAACTAGAAATTGGTGCTGCCCATCTAGATCCCCAATAACCGTTTTCTATAAAAACACAGATTGCTATTTTTGGGTCCTCTACTGGTGCAAAACCTATAAAAATTGAATGATCAGTAAGTTGTTTTTTTTCACCATTAACTTTAATAAAGTTCTCTGCAGTTCCTGTTTTACCAGCAATTTTAATATTACTTACTAATGAATTTGTTGCAGTCCCTTTTTCAATTACATTTACCATTCCTTCAATTACTGGTTTAAAGTGTTCAGAATTAATTAAAGTATTATTTTTTATTAAATATTTATTATCAATTGAGTCATTTTCAATTTCTTTAACAAAGTGAGGTTTAATATACCAACCTCTATTTGCTATAATAGCAGAAAAATTAGCTAACTGAATTGGTGTAGCTAATATTTCTCCTTGTCCTATTGAATTTGAAATTGTAGTAGCAGCCCTCCATGAATTATTATACCATCTATTATAATATTCGGATTGTGGAATAAAACCAGGTTTGCCAGTTGGATGATCGTAACCTAAATAATTTCCAAAACCAAATGAATTTACATATGTTTTCCATTTGTCTAGTCCAATTGATGGACTTTCATAATTTTCAATTATTTCATTATATGTTTTTGCAAAATAAGTATTACAGGAGGTATAAATTGCTTTGTTTAAATCGCTGTATGTTTCTCCGTTTGTATGACATTTCATGAAAGCATTCTTTGCATAAAAATGACCCCCATTACATTTAAATAATGTTTTTTCCTGAATAACATTTTCTTGTAACCCAATCAATGCATTTATAATTTTGAAAGTTGATCCAGGTGGATACTGACCTTGTAAACCTCTTTCAAACAATGGTTTCCCAATTGAATCATTATTTAAAATTTTATAAACATTTGATCTGTCTCTTCCTACGAGCAAGTTTGGATCATATCCAGGTGAATTAACTAGTGCCAATATTTCACCAGATTTCGGTTCTATAGCTATTATACTACCATATTTATTTTGCATTAACGAATCACCATAAGTTTGTAAATCAATATCAATTGTTAATTTTAATTTTTTTGATACTTGAGGTAAAGTATCATAGATACCATCATTATATTTTCCTATTATTCTATTAAACTTATCTTTTTGAAAATAATTAACACCTTTTTTTCCTCTTAAAATCAATTCATAAGTTTTTTCTAAGCCTTGTCTTCCAATCATTTCACCTGATTTATAATATTTATTAGTCTTAATTTCATAATCATTTACTTCGCTTATATAGCCAAGTAGGTTTGATGCAGTTGAATAATTGTATTTTCTTTTTGAATTTTTTTGTACAAAAAATCCACTTAATCTAAACATCTTTTCTTGAATTTTAGCATATTCTTCTTTTGTTATACTAGAAATAAAAATTGAAGATTTTAATGGTGAAAAATCTAAGGCTTTTGAGAATTTATCATTAAAATCCTCAACGGAGATATTAAGATCTTTAGCAATATTTAAACTATCTGAAAGTTTGACATCATTTGGAACAATTAAGATATCATAGTAAGGTTCGTTTGAAACTATTAAATTATCGTTTCGGTCATATATATATCCTCTTTCCGGAAAATTATATATTTTTTGAATTGAAGCTTTATCATCAATATTAGATTTTTTTTTATTTATTACCTGCAGCGAAAATAACTGAATTACAAGGACTGATGATATAAATATTATTATAATTTGAAGAAATTTATCTCGCATTTTTTTTAAAAAAAATAAGTAATAAAATGTAAGATAAAATTATAGAAATTATTGTACTTAAAATAGTTTTTTCAATTATCCAATAAAATCTTTCAAAAGAAAAAACTTCTACCAGGTATAAAACAAACTGATGAGAAAAATACATTAAAAATAAATACGTTATTTTTTGGTACAAACTCGTGTCCTTAATGTAGTCTGTTGTTTTTCGGACTTTTCCAATATCAAAGTTTCCAAATGAAAATGTGAGAAAATAGCGTCTAAGTAATGAAGAAATTAAGAGTGAAAAAGTTATAACACCATAAGAGTTTGAAAAAAAATCTAAAAATACACCTGCAAAGAAAATATATAAATAAAAAAAAGATTTATTATAATTTAAGGGAAAAATTAATAAAAAAATCAAATATATATTTGGAGTAACACCCAGGATATAAATATTATTAAAAACTAATATTTGGCTAGATATTATAAATATGAATCTTAAAAAAACTATTTGATTAATATTCCTCATTTGGTTTTTCTACATTGTTTATTTCTTCTTTAAAATTATTTTTTACGATATATATATTTTTTATTGAACCCATATCCTCAAAAAGTTTAACTTTTATTTGATAATAGTTAGTTGAATTTGGTAATGTATAAGTTTCTATTTTTCCAATTGGAATATCTTCTGGAAAAATTGCAGACATTCCACCACTTAAAATTGTATCACCAATTTTAATACTAGCATTTTTAGGAATATCATAAAGATTAATATGCTCATAACTTTCACCAGACCAGTTTAAAGAACCAAAATGATTAGAATTTTTAAGTTTAGCATTAATATTTAAGTCTGTATTCAGGATTGAGATTAGTGTTGAAAAATTTCTTGAAACATTATTAACAATTCCAATTAAACCATTTTCTGAAATTACCCCATCATCAATACTTACTTTATCATTTGAACCTTTATTTATTGTGATAAAATTTTTAGAAAATTTTATACTATTTGAAATAATTTTACCGTTGTTAAATAAATAATTAGTATCTATATTTTTATACGATATTTTATCATCCGTTGAAATTGATTTTAAATTTTTTAAAAAAGTATTTTCAATAATTAATTTTTCATTTATTTCTCTCAATTCAAAATATTCAGAGAAAATTAGTTTATTTTCTTTAATGGAATTAATTATTGAATTAGAAAAAAAATTAAACTTTGAGTTTTGATAGTAGTTTTTATCAATTATTTGAAAAAATGAAAATAAAAGTAGAAATGAAAATGTTAATGAGTGTATATTCTTAATTAATAAATCAATTATTTTTCGCATTAAAATTATTTCACTAATACGTTTTTATATCGTTCAATATTCTTCAATGTTATCCCAGTTCCTCTCACAACTGCTCTTAGAGGATCTTCAGCAATAAACACTGGTAAATCTGTCTTTTTTGAAATTCTCTTATCTAAGCCTCTTAGCATTGATCCTCCACCAGCAAGATATATCCCTGTATTATAAATATCAGCAGCAAGTTCAGGAGGTGTCTGAGATAATGTTTCCATAACAGATTCCTCAATTCTAACAATTGATTTATCTAATGCTTTAGAGATTTCTCTGTAACCTATTGAAATTTCTTTAGGCTTTCCTGATAAAAGATCACGTCCTTGAACAAGAAGATTTTCAGGTGGGTTTTCTAATTCATCTAGTGCGGATCCAATATTAATTTTTATTTTTTCAGCGGTTCTATCTCCTATGGATAGGTTATGTGCAGTTCTCATATAAAAGACGATATCTTCAGTGAATACATCACCTGCAATTTTAACTGATTTATCACAAACAATTCCAGCTAATGCAATAACTGCAATTTCAGTCGTTCCACCACCAATATCAATTATCATATTTCCTTTAGGTTGGTTTATATCAACACCAATTCCAATTGCTGCAGCCATTGGCTCATGTATTAGATATACTTCTTTACCATTAACTCTTTCAGCTGATTCTCTAACTGCTCTCATTTCAACTTCTGTAATACCTGAGGGAATACATATAACCATTTTCAAAGAAGGAGAGTAGAATTTTTTATTAAGTGTTGGAATACTTTTAATTAACTGACCAATCATTTGCTCTGATGCATTAAAGTCAGCAATTACACCATCTTTTAATGGCCTGATAGTTTTAATATTTTCATGAGTTTTACCATGCATTAGTTTAGCTTCCTTTCCAACAGCAATAATTTTTCCTGACTTTTGATCTATTGCAACGATTGATGGACTATCAACAACAACTTTATCATTGTGAATGATAAGTGTATTTGCTGTTCCAAGGTCTATCGCTATTGATTCAGTCCAAAAATCGAAAAAACTCATAAAATAATGTATAGAATATTAAAGTTAATAAATTAATGTTTAAAGTGCCTATTTCCAGTCATAACCATGGATATAGAGTTATCATCACAAAAATTAACAGATAATTTATCTTTTATTGAACCACCTGGTTGTATGATTGATCTAATTCCATTTCTATATGCAATTTCTACGCAATCAGGGAAAGGGAAAAATGCATCGCTTGCCATAACTGCACCGTTAAGGTCAAAATTAAATTTATTTGCTTTTTCAATTGCTTGATTTAAGGCATCCACTCTTGATGTTTGACCAGTTCCAGATGAAATTAGCTGATTATTTTTTGCTAATACAATTGTATTAGACTTAGTATGTTTAGATATTTTTGATGCAAATAATAGATCTTCTATTTCACCATCATTAGGTTTTAATTTTGTTACAAAATTTAAACTTTCAGATGAATCAGTTATAAAATCTTTTTCTTGATATAAATTTCCATTTAAACATGTTCTTGATGAATTATTTTTAAAATTTAAGTTTTTAAGTTTTAAAATAATTCTGTTTTTTTTGGATTTTAGTAACTCTAGTGCTGTGGAATCAAAATTAGGAGCTAGAATGACTTCAAAAAATAAGTTGTTTATTTTTTTGGAAGCTTTTAAATCTATTTTTTGATTTGAAATTAAAACTCCTCCAAATGCAGAAATTGGATCACCTTCAAGAGCAGCTTCATAAGCATCATGAATATTATTTCTAGTTGCTAGTCCACATGCATTATTATGTTTAAGAATAGTAAATGTTGGATTTCCGCTCCAAAATTCTGAAATTATATTAACTGCTGAATCGATATCTAGTAGATTATTATAAGAAAGCTCTTTCCCATTTAATTTTTCAAAAACTTCATAGAGATTTCCTTCAAAGTAACCTTTTTGATGTGGGTTTTCACCATACCTTAAAGTTTTTATTGTTGTTAAGCTTCCATTTAATAAATATTCATTAATTAATTTATCATAATTTGATGAAATTTTGAAAGCTTTTATTGCATATTCTTTCTGTCTTTCTGATGAAAAATTTCCATCATTTTCATTTAAATCATTAATGAAATCATCATATTGTTCGATAGATGAAACACAAACTACATCATTGTAGTTTTTTGCTGCAGCACGTATCAAAGAGATACCACCAATATCAATCTTTTCAATTATTTCTTGATGTGATTTAGCATTAATAACAGTCTCTTCAAATGGGTATAAATCAACAATGACAATATCAATATTTGGAATTTGATATTTTATTTTGTCATTATTATCATCTTTTGATTTTCTTCTATTTAAAATTCCACCAAATACTTTTGGATGTAATGTTTTAACCCTGCCGCCAAAAATAGATGGGTAATCTGTTAAGTCTTCAACCTTTTGAGTTTTAAAACCAAGTTTATTTAAATGTTTTTCAGTTCCTCCAGTAGAAATAATATTAATCTTTAATTCTGTAAGTTTTTTAGCAATTTCATCAATTCTATCTTTATTAAAGACAGAAATTAAGGCTGATTTTTTGTTCATTTTTATTATTTAAACCAAGTATATAAAAGTAACATTTTATAAAAAAAAAAGCTGCAAGTAAGCAGCTTTTTTTAATAAAAAAATTGATTTTTACATCATGCCTGGCATACCACCTCCACCCATTGGAGGAGCAGCAGGAGTATCCTCCTTAATGTCTACTAAGGCACACTCAGTTGTTAAAATCATCCCGGCAACAGATGCTGCATTTTCTAAAGCAACTCTTGTGACTTTTTTTGGATCAATAATGCCTGATTTAAATAAGTCTACATATTTTTCAGATTTAGCATCATAACCAAACCCTCCATTACCATCTAAAATTTTTGCCACAACTACAGATCCTTCACCACCCGCATTTTCTACAATTGTTCTAAGTGGAGCTTCTAAAGCACGCGAAATAATTTGAATCCCTGTTAATTCATCATCATTTAATGATTTTATTTTTTCAAGTTTATTTCTAGCTCTTATTAAAGCAACACCACCGCCTGCAACAATCCCTTCTTCAACAGCAGCTCTTGTAGCATGCAGTGCATCATCGACTCTATCTTTTTTCTCTTTCATTTCGACCTCAGATGCAGCACCTACATATAGCACAGCAACTCCACCAGCTAGCTTTGCAAGTCTTTCTTGGAGTTTTTCTTTATCATAGTCTGATGTTGTTGTTTCTATTTGGGACTTAATTTGTCCAACTCTAGCTTGAATTTCTTTTTTGTCACCAGAGCCGTTAACAATAGTTGTATTATCCTTATCAATTGTTACTCTTTCAGCAGATCCCAACATATCAATTGTTGTGTTTTCAATGTTAAAACCTCTTTCCTCTGAAATAACAGTTCCACCAGTCAAAATTGCAATATCTTCTAACATAGCTTTTCTACGGTCTCCAAACCCTGGAGCTTTTACTGCTGCAATCTTTAATGCACCTCTTAATTTATTCACAACTAAAGTAGCTAAAGCTTCACCATCAACATCTTCTGCAATAACAAGTAAAGGTTTACCAGATTGTGCAACAGGTTCCAAGACAGGAAGGAGATCTTTCATAGCAGAGATCTTCTTATCATACAAAAGAATATATGGAGATTCTAGATCTGACTCCATTTTTTCTGAGTTTGTTACAAAATATGGAGATAAATATCCTCTATCAAATTGCATTCCTTCTACAACATCAACGTAAGTATCAGTTCCTTTTGCTTCTTCAACAGTGATTACACCTTCTTTACCAACTTTTTCAAAGGCTTGCGTAATTAACTCTCCAATTGCAGAATCATTATTTGCAGAAATTGATGCAATTTGTTGTATTTTTTCAGACGAATTTCCAACAGTTTTAGCTGATTTATTTAATTCATCAACGATCGCATTAACTGCCTTGTCTACTCCTCTTTTTAAATCCATTGGATTAGCTCCAGCAGTAACATTTTTTAAACCTTCGTTAACAATAGATTGAGCTAAAATAGTTGCAGTTGTAGTACCATCACCAGCTAGATCATTAGTTTTTGATGCAACCTCTTTTACCATTTGAGCACCCATATTTTCTAATGCATCTTCTAGTTCTATTTCTTTTGCGACAGTAACTCCATCTTTAGTTACTTGAGGTCCTCCAAAAGATTTACCAATAATTACATTTCTTCCTTTCGGTCCTAATGTTACTTTAACAGCGTTAGCAAGTGCATCAACTCCTTTTTTTAATCCTTCTCTTGCTTCTGTATCAAATTGTATTTTTTTTGCCATTGTATTTATTTTTATTATTAAACAATTGCGAGTATATCGCTTTCTCTCATTATTAAATAATCTTTACCTTCATATTTGAGTTCAGTTCCTGAATATTTTCCATATAAAACAGTTTCATCAACTTTTACTGTAATAGGATTTTCTTTAGTTCCTGAACCAACAGCTACAACAATTCCTTTTTGTGGTTTTTCTTTTGCTGTATCTGGAATTATTATTCCAGACGCTGTTTTAGTTTCTGCTTCAAGAGGTTCTACAAGTACTCTGTCAGCTAATGGTTTTATATTTAATTTACTCATAATTTAATTTTATTAATTTTTTTCATCAATCATGCCAAATATTAAATGATGTCAAAATGATACTTTTTCAGCAATAATTCTGTCATGATGACATATCAGTCATCTAGGTTTAAATCATCACTACTTGGACTATTATCATCTTCAAGTATTTCTTCAATAAATACTTCATCAGAGTTGTTTAATAGTTCAGAATCAGAAGATTCATTTCCTGATATAAGTGTTATGTTTGAAAATAGTATTAAAAGGAAAAGAAGTGAGGCTAATATCCATGTACTTCTATCTAAAAAATCAGTTGTTTTTTTTACTCCACCTATTTGCTGAGAATCTCCACCAAATGTTGAGGCTAAACCTCCACCTTTTGGATTTTGAACCATAATTACTAAAACAAGCAGAAATGATAGAAATATTATCAAAAAAAGTATTATGTTATACATTATTGTTTTTTAATTTGTTTTTTTATAATCTTAATTTGGTCTGCAAATAAACTGATTTTTTCTGGATATTTCAAACATAATATCTTATAAGCTTTTAGAGCATCTTCATACTTACCTTGTTTTACATAAATTTTAGCCAAAGTTTCAGTCATGTAGTCTTGTTTTTTTATTTTTTTATTTTTTGCATGTTTTTTAGCTTTTAAGTCATGAATATCTAATCTGCTGGAAAATGATTTTTTAATTTGCTCCAAGGAACTATTTGGTGTGGGTTTAGATTCTGAAAGCCAATCTAAAAACGAGACCTCTTTTTCATAATTTATTTTTTTTAATTCATCAATTAGGGATTGTTTTTCATCATTTTTTAGTATATCATTATTTAACAAATTATATAGATGAATTCTATCAGTTATATTTATTGATGTAGATTTTAGTATTTTATTATAGTCGATTGTTTGATGTTTTTTAGCTAAAACTAATTTCAAAACTTTTACAGGTAAAAAAAAAGGAAATTTTTTAGAAACTTTTTTTAAAAGTTTCATATCATTTTTTTTCAACTCTTTGTTATTACGTAGTAACTTAATTATTGATTGTTTGCTGTTTTCTACCATTTTGCTAAAGATGCATTAAAGATGTCTTGTGTGATCCTCTCAAAAATAATATCATGCGCTTCACTTTTAATTGAAATAAGTTGTTGTTCAGCCGGATAGTCAAAATAAAAAGAAAACCTTCTTTCAAATCCATCATCTTCTTTTTTAAAATTTTGAAAATT
>CERW01004919.1_pt1 | contig 12760 bp, 17 predicted proteins | sample 530751 | NCBI WGS metagenome assembly CERW01 (sample SAMEA2620929, study PRJEB7988) | marine metagenome | biome: marine biome (ENVO:00000447); feature: surface water layer (ENVO:00002042); material: "saline water (ENVO:00002010), including plankton (ENVO:xxxxxxxx)" | depth 5 m | reverse complement strand
ATTAAGCCAAATAAGTTTGAAGTCTATCAAGATGGTAATATGATAGACCAACAATCAAACGTAAGAGACTATCAAAAATTCTTAGAGCAAAATATTCTAAAGCTTAATCATAAATCATTCCACCAAATTGTGGTATTAGGATCATCTTCATTTATACCATTTATGCAACTCAAAGCATGGGATAGACGTGATGTTATTGAGGATCTATTAGACATTGGTGTATTTAGTAAGATGAAGACAGTATTGAAAACACGTAATGCTCAAGCAAAAGAATGGGCAAAGAATTCACACATCGCATTAAATAATCAAAAGGATAAAATAGAGTATCAAAAGAAACACATTACTCAATTAGAAGAAATTAATGAAGATGCAAAGAAATCATTTAAGGAAGAGATAAATGAAACACAAGATAAAATTGATTCTCTAAAAGCTGATTTGGATAAATATCCTCTCGGCTTACGCGGCACTCTCAACTCCTTAAGAAAAGTCAGAGAAGGTCTAAATACCGAGAAAGGTACACATACACATTCTATGAAAGAGCTTGTAGGTAAAGCAAAGTTCTTTGAAGTAAATACTGCTTGCCCAACATGTACTCAAGAGATTAGTACAGATTTAAAAACTTCAATGCTTACCGATGTAAAGACACAAGCAAAGCAAACTCAAGAAGATATAGATCTAAACAAAACAAAGTATGATGAGACAATTAAAACATTAGAAAAAGTACAAGATCAGATTACTGAAATGGCAGATATTAATTCTAAGATCTCAACTCATACAGCAACAATGACAAAATTAGTTAATAAACAAGTCAAAGAAGTTGATATTGATGCGCCAGTGAAAGAGCTTGCAGACATGACCTATGATCTCATCGATATCCAGGATAACCTTACAGAAGCTGAGGATCAGGTATTATATAACAATATTGCCGCTGAGATGCTCAAGGATACAGGTATTCGAACGAAAATTATCAGAGAATACTTACCTGCCATGAATGCTTTGATTAACAAATACTTACAGACACTTGACTTCTTTGTTGCGTTTCATCTAAATGAAAACTTCGAAGAGACAATCAAATCAAGACATAGAGACGAATTCGTATATGCTAACTTCTCTGAAGGTGAGAAGATGCGTATTGATTTATCATTGTTATTTGCATGGAGACAAATAGCAAAGATGAAGAACTCTACAAATACTAACTTGCTTATTCTTGACGAAACGTTTGATTCATCTCTTGACGATGAAGGTACAGACAATCTAATGAAGATCTTAAAGACATTAGAAAAAGGTACAAACACGTTTATTATATCCCACAAACCTGATGTGTTAGAAAGTAAAATGGATCAAAAGATTCAGTTTATTAAGAGAAATAATTTCTCTGCAATCGTATAATAAACACACTATTTCTGTGACAATTTAGTCACACAAGCGGCTCAATTCATGTTATAATATACCCATGAGATTGAGAAATATACTATTACAACAGCGGGGTACCGCACCCCGTAATGTCAATGGTATCAATACATTCTCTGGCACACCAACTCGCCGCATCTGGACCAGTAACTTTCCACACAAGACTGGTGAAACAGTGTATAATGTACACATAATCAATTAAAAAAGGACTAAATTATGAATAAAGTGATAGAAGAATTAATGAGAAAATACCCTAAAAAGGTTGAATTTACAGCTAAGATGATTAAAGAAGCTGCTGAAGCTATTGGTGAGAATCCAAGATCAGCTTATGTAAATATCAGATATACAAATAATGCACCTACGGTACGTCGCGGTGTATATAACTTAGAATCTATGATGCCAAAATCTGCTCGACCAGCAAAAGCTGCTCCTGAAATGGTTAAAGGTGTTGAATCAGTTTCAAATGACGAAGTCTTTGTTCCTGAGTTTGATCCTACTTTTGTCCCATGGGGCAACTTCTCTGAAATTGTAAAAGTGCTTAAGTCAGGTATGTTTTATCCGACTTTTGTATCTGGTTTATCTGGTAATGGTAAGACATTCCAGATCGAACAAGCATGTGCTAAGCTTAATCGTGAATATGTACGTGTTCAGATTTCTCCTGAGACTGACGAAGATGATCTAATCGGTGGTTTTCGTCTGATCAAAGGTGAGACTGTTTTCCAAAAAGGTCCAGTCATCAAAGCTATGGAAGCTGGTGCTGTCCTTATGATTGACGAGATCGATCGTGGAACAAACAAAATTATGTGTTTACAAGGTGTGCTTGAAGGCAAACCAGTTCTGATCAAAAAGACTGGTGAAGTTGTTGAGCCTGCCGATGGTTTCAACGTGATTGCGACTGCAAACACAAAAGGTAAAGGTTCAGAGGATGGACGTTACTCAGGAGCAACTATCATTGATGATGCTTTCCTAGAGCGTTTCACTATTACTCTTGAGCAGACTTTCCCTACTATGGCAACTGAAGAAAAAATTGTCATGAAGCATATGTCAAAGTTTGAAAAGGTTGACGAAGAATTTGCTAAGCTACTTGTTGGTTGGGCAGATGCTATTCGTAAGACTTTCTATGATGAAGGTATTGACGAAGTTATTTCAACTCGTCGTTTGTGCCACATCGTTCAGACTTTCTCTATCTTCGGTAAGAGAGACAAAGCGATTGCTCTTTGTGTAAACCGTTTTGACGATGATACTAAAGAAGCTTTCATTGATCTTTACGAGAAAGTTGATGCTACTATCAATGAGCCTCAGTTAACTGCTGATGAAGCCGAAGATTCATTCTTTAGTAATCACGCTGATGAGTGGGAAGATGAATAATCTGGCACACCAACTCGCCGCATCTGGACCAGTAAATAGTTGTACAACTGGTCCAAAACGTGATATAATGTACACATAACGAATTAAAAAAGGAAATATTATGAATTTATCAGCTCAAGAATACCTAGCCAAACTACTTGCCAAAGAGAACTTATCGGTTCAACATGGCAACTATTCTACAGCTAGTTTCGATGTTGAGAATAGAGTACTTCGTCTTCCTCTTTGGAAAGACAAAGGTAAAGACGTTTATGATCTTTTAGTTGGTCACGAAGTTGGCCATGCTCTTTATACTCCAGCTGATGGATGGCATGATTCTGAAAAGAAGATCGGTAAGATTCCACGTGCGTATCTTAACATCGTTGAAGACATCCGCATTGAACGTAAGATCATGGAAACATATCCTGGTATCGTTCGTCGTTTCAAAGCAGGTTATAAAGTTCTTTTTGATGGTGATCTTTTTGGTACTAACGAGAGAGACATCAACAAGGCTGGACTTATGGACAGACTTAATGTTTCTTCAAAAGGTCGTGGTTATGTTCCAGTTGAATTCTCACATGAAGAATCTCCATTAGTTAAAGAAGCTATGGAAGTTGAAACATGGGATGACGTTGTCAATGTTTGTAAAAAATTATATGATTTCATCGAAGATCAAAAAGATCAAGAAGAAGAAAAAGATGAAATGGATATGGATATGCCACCAATCAGTGATGAGGGTGAATCTCCTGAAGAGTCAGGTGAAACTCCTATCTCTGGTGATGAGGAAAGCGATGATGCATCTGATGGTGAAGGTGATTCTGATGGTGAAGACGAATCAAAAGAAGATGTTCAAGCTGCTGATTCTAAAGAGGAAGAAGGTGATGCTCATGAGACTTGGACTGAAAGCACTCAAAGAGAGCGTGAAGAAGATCTTCTTGAAAAAACTGAAGCAACTCAATATCAAAGAGCTGGTCAGCCACAATACTCGAGCGGTGTTTCAAAAGAGAACTTAAAAAAGATTACATACTCTTATGCTGAAGCTAAAGAATTACGTGACGAGTGGTTAGCGAGGAACAAAGAAGATGCTCGTGGTTGGTCTGCTTATAATCACGAACCTTGCATGGAAGATTGGTCAGAGACTAAACAAACTTACAAGCAGCAAGCAAATCTTATGGCGAAAGACTTCGAGCGTAAGAAAGCTGCATTTGAATATTCTCGTGCAACAACTGCTAAGTCTGGAAAATTAGATCCTTTAAAGCTTCATGCTTACAAAACTTCTGAGGATATTTTCCTAACTACTACTCAACTTGCTCAAGCTAAATCGCATGGCATAATGATGTTCCTTGATCTTTCTGGTTCTATGAATGAGATCATCGAAGATGTTACTGCTCAAGCAATTACTATCGCAATGTTTTGTCGTCAAGTCAATATTCCTTTTGAAGCTTATTCATTTACTACTGTTTCATATTGGAGAAGTGATGCAAAAGAGCACGGTATGCGTGAGAGTGAAATGAATGATTCAGAGCTAAGTTCTGATGGTGTTAAAGTTGTTGAGATGTTCTCATCAAAGATGAATAAAAAAACTTTTGATGAAGCTGCTTATATTTCTTTCGCAGTTGCTAAAGCACATTCATACACTAGCAAACTTCCTTACCATATCTCTGGTCATTACTTACACCAGATCGATGCTATGGGTTCAACTCCTCTTATTCAAACTGCAATTCTTGCAGCGAAGTTGACTAAAGCATTTACTAGTAAACATGCAATACAAAACACAAACATCATGTTCCTAACTGATGGTTATCCTGATGGATTGAACATTTGCAGTGATTCAAAAGCAGATGTTATTACTTCTCGTGAAACTGTAGTTAACTTCGAAGGTAAGATGGTTCGAGGTCAAGGTGGTCGTCAGATCTATAAAAATGTTTTACTAAGACTTAAAGAGATAACTGGTGCAACTATCATGGGTTTCCACCTTGCGTATGACGCTTCTACTTTCGGTCAAGGGTATCACGATGTTGAAGAAAGTAAAGCCTTTCCTGAGGTAATCAAAGCTTGGAGAAAACTTGGTTTTAGTGCTTGGAAAAATCAAAAAGGTTATGACGATTATTTCATTATCAAAATCAATCGTTCAGCAAGGTTTGACTCTGATGTGTTTGCTCCTAAAAAAGCTGACACAATAAATGATCTTAAACGTGAGTTCAAGAAGTTTGCAAAGACTAAGAAAGGCAACAAGCAATTAGTCGGTAGGATCACTGATGCAGTAGCGGCATGAAGAAGCTCATTGCTCTTTTTACTCTCGCTGCTCTCAGTGTTCAAGCAAACCAAAATACTTGGGATTATCCCTTATTTGATTTTGATAGATTTGAGATTGAAAAGTCTCAAGACTATTATAAATTTCAATCAAGTCTAAGAAAAGATCAAGATGTTTTAGACGAGTTTAATAATTCTGGAATTCTGAGCTATCTATTATTTGAGAACAATAAAATTGTAATAGATGAAAATAAATATTATTCTTTGGTTGGTGATGGTCCATTACCCTCACATTCAATGGGTAAAAGTTTAGTATCATATGTTACCGGACACGCAATTTGTAATGGCCATATTACTAGTGTTGATGAAAAGCTTAATTGGGATTTACTTCACAATACTCTGTATTATGGTCAACCGCTAATTAATCTTTTAAATATGACAGCGGGAGATCAAAAATATGTTGGTACTTACCATTATCCAAAGAATGATAATCTATTAAAGTATTCGAATATTAATTCAAATATTCATAGTCTTAAATTTATAATGGATTCAGATCTGAATAACACCAGAAAAGAGAGAGAAGTTTATAATTATAGTGCTCTTACTACTAATATCATATTTAATTATGTATTGCATAAAAGCGGTGATGATATATTAGATAAAGTTTTTAATGAGCATGTGAAAGTAAAGAACAATGTGTATTTTACAAAAACACGTATAGGCGAAGATCAATCTGCGCGTTATAGTTTTTATGCAGATAGGTATGATTATTTGCGAATAGCTAAAACTATAATGGATGACTGGAATAGTAATAGCTGTATTGGCAATTATCTAAGAACAATACACGATAGAAGGATTGCAAAAGGACAAGGATATAAAAATAGAAAAAAGGCAATTCATAGCTATACAACAAGCTATGGAGGTCAATTTCATTTTGATGTTTTTGGTTTAAGTCAAACGCTTATTGGCTTAGATGGATTTGCAGGTCAAAATATTTTAATTGATGTGGACAATGAAAAAATAGTAGTAATCAATTCAAAATATGAAGACTATGATTGGGCAGAAATTGTTTATGAAAAGTATGTACATTAAGCAATTACGTGATATAATAATACCATAATGAAAAAGGACCTATATGAAATTTAATGAATTAGAAAACATCCAGGAATTGACAGCGTACGTTGAGAGTACTTACTCTAAACATTATGCTGCTCCGAATGGTGTACAAAGTATGGATCTAATCTCTGCTTCTGGCTTAGGATTAGATTTTTGTCTTGGCAATGTATTAAAGTATGCGTCAAGATATGGTAAAAAGAACGGAGCAAATCGTGAAGATCTTATGAAGATCATGCACTATACTCTATTGGCAATAAACGAACACGACTTAAAGGAGTCTAATAATGAGCTTGATTGAAAAAATGCACGAAGTAGAAATTTGGCACGCGGAAAGAGGAACAACACTCGCAGCACAAGGTCTTCCTGAAGAATGGAAACCTGGTATTGTATTTTGGTTTATGACATTAATAACATGGGGTGTTTGGTACTTGTTTAATAGAAGTTGGTATGATCGTGAAAACGAAAGACGACTTGCCGAATGGGTAGAGATCCAATACCTTGCAATTCAGCAAATCAAGCATGAAGAAAAATTGGATGATATAGCACGAACTAAAGCGGAGGCAGTGTGAAACTTAGTAATGAAATAAAAGATGTATTGAGCAACTTCCAAGGGATCAATAGTAATATTGCTCTTGGTGAAGACAATGGTGTTATTCGAACCATGTCTACTTCTAAAACACTTATGGCAAAGGCAAACTTAAAGTTTGAATCGCCATATCCATTTGGCATTTATGACTTAAGTGAATTTATAGCTTGTCTTAATATGTTTGATGATCCTACATTGTCATTTGATGATGATAAAAAGTTTGTTAAAATTACTGATGGTGTCACATCATTCCAATATTACTTTTCGGATATCGACATCCTAACAGTCCCAACAAACGATATTAATCTTGATTGCAAAGATCTGCAATTTACTCTTACTGACGAAGAGTTAAACAAGTTGCGCAAAGCATCTTCTACTCTAAAGACCAGTCAATTGAGTGTAAGAAAAACATCTATGGGTGGAGAATTTATTGAATGTGTTGTTGTTGATAAACAAAATCCAACATCAAACCAATTCACAATGAATATTGCAAATTGCAGTATAAATACAAATGCAGAGTTTGATTGTGTTTTTGATATAAACAATTTCAAATTTAAACCTGCTGCTGAATATGTCTTCGGAATAGACAAAAAGCAGGTTGCATTGATAAAGGCCGGCAACACAGATTACTGGGTTGCTCTAGACAAAACTACAACATTTAAGGAATCATAATGGCAAAGAAAGATAAAGCGACTGAAGCTGAAGCTCCAACGACTGAAACTGTAGAAGCATCACCTGTGCCTCAGGGGCAGGGACTTAACCTAAGTGACATTCGTGCTTGTGTTAGTATAATCGATATAGTAACGAAGCGCGGTGCGTTTGAAGGCGTTGAGTTATCAGATGTTGGTGCAGTACGTAACCGTTTAGCTGGTTTTCTACAAGCAGCAGATGAAGCTCAAGCTGCTAAAGTATCAGAAGAAACTAAAGCTGAGTAAGTATGTACTTTTAACTAAAGCATGGTATAATAATATCATGCTTATTATATTATGAGGTGTATGTGAAAGAATTTTTATTCGTAGAAAAGTATAGACCGCAAACAATCCAGGAGTGTATTCTCCCTGATGACTTAAAGGAAACTTTCCAGAAAATAGTCGATAAGGGAGAACTTCCTAATATGATGTTTACAGGTTCAGCTGGTGTAGGTAAGACTACAGTAGCTAAAGCAATGTGTAACGAATTAGGTCTTGACTATATGTTAATCAATGGATCAGAGGATGGTAACATTGATACATTACGTGGTAAGATCAAACAATTTGCAAGTACTATATCATTACAAGGCGGACAAAAAGTAGTCATCCTCGACGAGGCTGATTATCTTAATCCACAATCTACACAACCAGCTCTTCGTGGATTCATTGAAGAGTTTTCTGGTAATTGTAGATTTATTCTTACTTGTAATTTTAAGAATCGTATAATAGATCCTCTACATTCAAGATGTTCTATATACGAATTTAATTTAGGAAACAAGGCAAAGATGGCGCAGGCATTTATGTCTAGACTTCAGTTTATCCTTGATTCCGAACATATCATATATGACAATGCAGTAATTGCAGAACTCATTATGAAATATATACCAGACTGGAGACGTGTCATTAATGAGTGTCAAAGGTATGGAATGAGTGGTCACATTGATACTGGAATACTTGTTACTCTATCTGAGTCAAGTATAAACGGATTGATGGAAGACCTAAAGACAAAAAACTTTAAGAAGATGCGTAAATGGGTAACAGATAACATTGACGTAGAATCGGCAAAGTTATTTAGAATGATTTATGATAATATGTCAGAGTATGTTGAACCTTCAAGTATTCCTCAGTTAGTTTTAATACTTGCAGACTATTCTTACAAAGATAGCTTTGTAGCAGATCATGAATTGAATGTAGTGGCATGTATGACTGAGATCATGTCTCAAATAAACTTTAAATAGGAGAATCGATATGGAATTGACGAGTCTACAAAAACTACCTACCTTAACTGAATTATTTTTCGGTAAGGGTATAGACCCAGCAACTGACAAACCTTTTAAAAAGCCAGCGAAAGCTGCAGAGAAAAAGGTTGTCTCGAAGAAAAAATTGGAGCAATAAATGGTAGAGTCACTGGCAGATTACGCATCAATTATTGCAGCATTAGCTATGGTTAATGTTGTATGGCAATTAGAAAGGGCTAGTAAATTATTACAAGCCATGAGCAGACTTTTAGCGGAGGCAGTAGCAGAACATGACTAAATACAGTAATGTAACACCTTACAGAGAAACTAATAATTTCTTTGCATCACCAACTCTATATGAAAATATTATAGAGTTTTTACATGATGAAATTATTGAAGTATCGTTTTATAAAAAAGATGGTACTGAACGTGTAATGAAATGTACACTAAAACAGGATCTAATTCCAAAATCTGCATTTGCGAATGTACGTGAAGACTTTGGTCCAGGTAAACCAGCCATTGGTACTGATGAAGAAGAACCATCAACCAAAGCAAATATTAATGTATGGTCGGTTGAAGATAAAGGATGGAGATCATTTATAGTTGATAATGTTAAATATATAAAGACTAATTTAGATGAATCCGTTTGAATTAATTAAATCTATATCCTCTACAAAAAAGGATATACTGGAAAATGAGAAAGACTACAATGCCTTTATGGTGAATCGTGGTCTTTCGTATTTTCCTGATACTGTGATATACGCTAATGAAATGAATAAGTTTCACCACTTGGATAGCCGCCTACAGTATCATTTTCTTATAAATACTATTAGAAAACGTAATCGTTTTTCTAAGTGGAATAAATCTATTGAATCTGAAAATATCAATGCTATAAAAGAATATTATGGTTATAGCAATGAAAAAGCTCGTGATGTACTTCCGCTTTTAAGTAATGACAAACTCAAAACTTTAAGAGGAAGAATACAGCATGGCGGAATTCAACGATGAACTGGTAAATTGGAAACCAGAGATGATGTTAGAGGTTACACTGGCGGAGCCAGATGATTTTTTAAAAATACGTGAGACCCTCACCAGAATAGGCGTTGCATCAAAGAAAGACAACAAATTATATCAATCATGCCATATACTACATAAACAAGGCAGATATTTCATAACCCATTTTAAAGAACTATTCTTATTAGACGGTAAGCCTTCTAATCTTACAGAGAATGATCTTAAACGTAGAAATACTATTGTCAAATTAATGGATGATTGGGGATTACTTACTACAGTTGCTCCTATTGGAGAAACAGCAGCATTAAATCAAATTAAAATTATATCTCATAAAGATAAAAATGATTGGGAATTATGTCCCAAATATAATATAGGTATTAAGTAATACCTGTATAAATAAAACTGAATATGCCGAAAGGGTATTCGTTTTTTTAACCTTGCTATATATAGGAGGTCAATATGACAAACTTAGCATTTACAAACTTCCCAAGGGATACATTCTTGGGATTCGATCAACTTTTTAACACATTACAAAATACTACATTCGAGGCCGGTCGTGGTCAAGGATATCCCCCGTATAATGTAATTAAAAGGGATGATGGTCACTTTCTAATTGAAATTGCTGTTGCGGGATTTAAGAAGGAAGACATTGATTTAACACTTGAGAAAGGTGTTTTAACAATTGCCGGTAAGAAACAATCTGGTACAGACACTAGAGAGTATGCTCACCGTGGTATTTCTCAAAGAGCGTTTGAGCGTTCATTTACTTTAGCTGACACACTCAAAGTTGTTGGTGCCGATATTGTAGATGGAATGCTTGTTGTTATTTTGGAGAACAATATTCCAGAAGAGGACAAGCCTCAAACTATTAATTTAGGTGACCTGCCGAAATCAGCCAAAAGGTTGTTACTAGGCTAAAATACTAAGGAGCACTATGGCATATTCAGATCAAGTTTTAGATCATTACAATAACCCACGCAATGTGGGTAAGATGGATATGAAAGATCCAAATGTGGGAACTGGTATGGTAGGTGCTCCTGCTTGTGGCGATGTTATGAAATTACAAATACGTATAGAAGATGACATAGTCACAGATGCAAAATTCAAAACATATGGTTGCGGATCAGCAATTGCTTCAAGCTCATTATTAACAGAATGGGTGAAAGGTAAAACAATACATCAAGTAGAAGAAATTAAAAATACTGAAATTGTTGAAGAGCTTAATCTGCCTCCTGTCAAAATCCACTGTAGCGTATTAGCAGAAGATGCTATTAAAACTGCAGTAAAAGATTATATAACTAAACAAAAAACCAATAAGGAACACAGATGAATGGAATTAGATTAGTTCGACTTACGTCGGGTGAAGAGTTATTATGTAAAAAAACAAATGAATCAGGTCAAACAATAACGGTAACAGATGTTGTAGCGTTAGTGCCTACAGAAGATAGATTAGGATTTATGCCTTATTTACCTTACGCTGAAATAGAACAACTAGTTATTAAAAAAGATCATATCATGTTTGATTTAACCCCAACAAAAGAATTAGCGGCACAGCATATAGCTATGCATAACGATTCAAATATAGTTACACCAGAAAAACCACAAATAGTAGTTTAAGATGAATTTAAATATTGAACATTATATCCATAAAGCAAAATGGATATCGGATGATCTTTGTGACGAAGTTAGAACACAACTCGATACTGAGAACACATGGAAACCATTTCCTCGTGATGTTGTAAATGCATATGAACAGAAAAGACCGAATGATGGTATTGTTGGATCAACATTAAGTATTGACTGGGAAGATTTTATGAATAACCCAGATGTTCCAAAGCAAGCAACAAATTATAGTTTATGCCATTTAGAAGATAAAGAAGCGATGAAAAAACTTCGTAGATCTATACAAGATGGGTTAGACAATTATGTACATGAGTATTTAAAAGATATACCATGGTATGATTACTATAGGGATTTTACTGATCCTAAGTTTATGAAATACGGTGAAGGTCATGATATGCAAGAACATTGCGATCATGTAAGATACGTATTTGACGGTAAAAGAAAAGGAATTCCAACAGTTTCTATTGTAGGCAGTTTAACTGGTGATTCCGAAGGTGGTTATGTAAGGTTTTGGGGTAATAAAGATTATTATGTAGGAAAAGGTGAATGTATGTATTTTCCTAGTAATTTTTTATATCCTCATAAAGTAACAGAAGTTACTAAAGGTTTAAGGTATTCTTTCGTAAGTTGGGTTTGGTAAATTATTAATAAACAAGTATGTACATTTAGCTTGATTCGTGGTATAATACACCCATGAATCAATCTTTTTACACGTCAGCCTTCCGTCACGGGAAGGTCATCAAATATTTGGGCTACGAGGATGGTAAGAAAGTTTCTTTCACTGTCCCGTATCGCCCTACTCTATTCGTTACAAGCAAACAAAACAATCCTCATGATTGGCATGCCTTAGATGGTACGCCGGTAGAACCTATAGTATTTGGTTCTATGGGTGAAGCTACTGACTTTATTAAGTCTTATGCAGACGTACCTAACTTTAAAATCTATGGCAATACCAACTATGTGTCACAATATCTTAATGATGAATTCCCTGGTGTAATCAAATGGGATCGTAACACAATCAATGTTACCTCAATCGATATTGAGACAAAGTTCGGTGATGGTTTCCCTGATCCTAAAGAAGCTGATCAGGAAGTAACAGCAATCACAATGAAGAATAACATCGATGATACTTACTACACATTTGGTTGTGGCGAGTATGATGTAGATAATTCTATCATGCAAACCAATTCTGTGATCTATGTCAAGTGTGCAGACGAGAGAGAACTATTACACAAATTTGTATATCATTGGTCTAAGACTTCCCCTGATATCGTTACAGGTTGGAACTGTGAATTCTTTGATATGCCTTATCTCATTAACCGTATAAGACGTATCTTTGACAATGGTCGTGAGAAGTTCTTATCACCATGGAAGATGATTGATGAGCGTGAGACTCATACAGGTTATAATCAAACAGCTATTAAATATGAAATCAAAGGTGTAGCCATCTTAGATTACATGGCAATATTCAAGAAGTTTGGTTATTC
>CERW01066791.1_pt1 | contig 13029 bp, 9 predicted proteins | sample 530751 | NCBI WGS metagenome assembly CERW01 (sample SAMEA2620929, study PRJEB7988) | marine metagenome | biome: marine biome (ENVO:00000447); feature: surface water layer (ENVO:00002042); material: "saline water (ENVO:00002010), including plankton (ENVO:xxxxxxxx)" | depth 5 m | reverse complement strand
AATTCTTTTATTTTATTAATGACATTTTTTCAGTTTTAACAAAACCTTTCGAAGAGAGTTGGTAGAAATAGGTTCCGCTTGGGAGACTGGACCCATCAAAAGCAATACTATAAGATCCGCTTTGTTTATATCCATTTTCTAGCGTTTGAACGATTTGACCAAGACTATTATAAACGACCAAGGAAACTTTACCGCTTTCCGATAGGGAGTAATTTATTTTTGTCTGAGGGTTAAAAGGATTTGGATAATTCTTTTCTAGCTCAAAAATACTGGGATTTGTATTGTCGTTTTTAACAGATAAGTCTTCCCCTTCGTTGATTTTTAATACAAACAGGCCCTCTTCAATTGAGCTCACAACAATCGTCTTGCTTTCAAAATATGGATAATTACTCCAAGATCCAATATAATCAAATTTGTCTCCTGCAGGGTACGTATCAAAATATGCAATCTCCTTTGGATTAATAGGGTCAGCAATGCTTAATACTCTCAGACCTGATGAATAATTTGATTGGTACAACAATGTATCAATTATATAATTATTATGATCAATAGTTTTTAAGTCCGATTTAAATGTATTTGCTAAAATGGGTTTATCTAAATCTGTAATGTCAAATACTAGTGTAGTTTGATATGCATCAACACCACGTATCTCATTAAGCTCGTCATTGGTGTAAAAATATTTATGATTTTCAGATATCCAGCCTTGGTGTATATATCTAAAATTACTGGACTCATACTTAGAGATGATTTTAAGATTGGATTTATCTGTAACATCTGCAATACCTAAAGCTGTCTCGTTGCAAGTAAGCGCAATTTCTTTACCGTAATAATCAGTGTCAGGGCCCTTGTAGATGATAAATTGGCCATCGTGCACATACCCATCTCCATATCTCCCAGTAGTTTCATCTTTTAAGCAACCAGAAAATTTAGGGTTCACTGGATCATTTATATCAATAATGTGAGCACCGCATATATATTTTGAATCTGAAGCGGTGCCAATACCAAATGCATACGCATAACCGGTTTCTTCGTTAATAGCAATGTTATGCACTTCTCCTACTTTATCGTAGTAAGCGGTTTTTTGAAATGTTGTGAAAGAGGATATATTTCTCAATTGCGTCAGATCAAATATCTGAATACCGTGATAGGAAGCATTATCCGCAACAATGTAAGCATGGTTTTTATACACCTTGACATCTCTCCAGGAAGAGCTTCCAGCCTCAGTTGGAAGTATGCCAAGTACTATCGGCGCAGATGGATCAGATACATCAACAAAAGATACACCATTCAAAAGGCCAACAAGAGCAATCTCTTTTCCCGTTTGGGGATCAGTCCATCCCCAAATATCATTCAACTCTCTTCCTCCCATATCCTCAGCACTAACAAATGCATAAAAGTCAATTCCGGAACAAGGATATTTGCCGTTAGCTAACCCTCCTTTCTTGTAGTAATTAGACAAATTACCAACAGAGCATGGAGAATATGAATTCAGAATGCTTTCATTTCTATTTGAGCTAGATAGCACCTCATTAATTTCCCAGTTTTGATCACCATTATTATTGTAAACGTAAGCAATTTGCCCGTATGTCGCTCCAACCACCAATTTGCTCTCATCAAGATAAAGAGATCTTCCAAATTTAGAGCCTGGGAAGTTTTGAGGAGAAAGAGTCTGTAAACTAACGTAGGATCCATTATTAGCTCCAAAGAGATTCACATTCTCACCATTAAAACTACCAACAGCTAAATGATTGCCTTTGGCATTAACCGATGAACCGAAATAAGATTTTTCTTCAGCTGAATCATTAGCTATAATTTGTTGTTTGCTCCACGTACTTTCATCAAAACTATAAACATGCACTTCCCCTTTTTGATTGTAGCCCGGATATCCTATAAATGCTTTATTTTCTAGTAGCGCAACAGAATACCCAAACCTTCCTCCGCTTTGAAGCTTGAATGGAGTAAACGTGTGATTCTCAACCCAACCTAAAGAGGTTTCATCAAAAATATAATCAATTGCTATATTTCCATCCCTTGATCCAATTAATGCTCGATTTTCTTCGATATCTATCGCATGGCCAAACATTCCGTGAGAACCTATTTTTTCTGCTGAAATTGAACTTATTGGAGTCCATTCTTTGATATTTTTATTATAGTATATTGCATAAACCATTCCATCTTCGTCGCGAGCGAGACGATCCCCTATTAAAATGAAATTTCCATTGACAGCTACTGCTGAGCCAAAGTCTGTTGTCCATTCGTTCTTATTTGGAATTATTTCTTTTTCTAAAACCCACTTGTTATTTTGCGATCTTTTATAAATAAAAGCACGACCTACACCCTCACCCGATATACTTGGGGCACCAACTACCATAAAGTTTCCATCTACAGAAATAGAGTGGCCAAAATCGTATTTAACGGTACCAGTAATGTTTGGAAAAATCTCTTCTTTGATAGTGTTGTTTTGATCTGAAAAATCATAAATATATACTGAACCATTATTAAGCGTTGATCTTGATTGACCAACAAAAACCTGATCTCCATTAATAAATGTGGCACCCATAACTCCGAAACCAAGAGTGTGGTGAGGTCTGCTTTTTGGATCATCAGGGTGCAGTTTATTGTTTGAAAAAAGTAATGAAGGGAGGAGGAGAAGAAGAGATAAATATTTATTCATAATAACCTTGGCTTGAGATTTAGTTTTTTAGTGTATAAGCATAAAGTATAATACTTAATAATTTACAATAAGTTGCATAGCATTTTTTTAAAATGTGATAATTAAATAACTATAAATGAACTAAGTATTTTTATAAATTTTAATGCTTCATCACGCCTAAATCGCCAATAAAGCAAACAAGAATGAATAATAAAATCATATATAAACTTGCATCATTTTCGCATCTGATGATAGCAAGCCTACTTCTAACTAACTGTTCACAGATTAATCAGAATATTACCAGTTTCAACCTTTATTCAACTGAAGAAGAAATACAGTTTGGCTATAAAATTTCAAAACAATACGATCAACAATTAACTCTAAATACCAACCCTGAAATTGTAAGCTATATTAATGATATTGGGCAAAAACTCGTAAAAGTATCAAAGCGAAGCTCTGTTCCATTTGTTTTTAAGGTTGTTGACGATCCATCTGTTAACGCGTTTGCTCTGCCTGGTGGATTCTGCTATATAAATACCGGGTTAATTCTTTTTGCTGATACAGAGTCAGAACTCGCCTCAGTTATTGGGCATGAAATTGCACATGTTGTAGGAGAGCACAGCATGAAGAGATTAAGCAAGACCCGCGCATTAAACAGTGTGCTTCAAGTTGGCAGCATACTGGGTTCAATTTTTATTGGTCAAGAGACCACTGAAAATGCTCTCATGATTGCAGATTTGGCAAGCACAGGTGTCCTATTAAATTATAGCAGAGGCGACGAGCTTGAAGCTGACAGACTAGGTCTTCAACAAATGCACGATGCAGGTTTAAACCCAATAGGATCGCAATCATTTTTTCAAAAATTATCAAAAAAAGATGGAGGCAATTCAGCTGGATTCTTCAGTACACATCCAGCAACCGATGATAGGTTTAAGCAGGCCAAGCGCCTAATAAATAATCTTCCAAAAAAGGATTATGAACCGCTTTCAAATTCAAGATTTGAAAAAGTTAAAAAAATTCTATCAAAGAAATAATACTAGGTTTTATCTCAGGCTTGTATCGTTATCAATTAACGACACTCCCATACCGTGTGTGCGAGGTAGGATTAATCTTCCATTGTCAACGGTAACCCCTTTATAGGGATCATTGTTAATTAATAAATTTCCATCTAAATCTGCATAGTCAACCAATGGGGAAATATGTGCGGCTGCAGTTATAGCAACTGAAGACTCAATCATACAGCCAAGCATTATTTGCATATCTCTTTCTCGAGCCATTTTTACCATTTTAATTGCTTCGAATAAACTGCCGCACTTCATCAGCTTTATATTTATTCCATCAAAAACGTTTTCAATTTTAGGAATATCAGATGCATTTATACTATTCTCATCTGCAATGATTGGTAAGGGTGATTTAATTTTTAACTGAGCGGTGTCAGATAAGTTCGTTGATTTAAATGGCTGTTCAATAAACTCAATATTGTTGTCTGCGAGCCAAAATGACATTGATATGCCGGTTTCAAGATCCCAACCTTCGTTTGCATCAACGCGTATAGTTTTATCGGTTTCACGCCGAATTTGCTCAATAATAGACTTATCATTATCTAAGCCTGTGCCAAGCTTTACTTTTAAAATATTGTACGGATCAGCCTCTTTTATTTTTTGAGGCAAAAGGTCCATATCTCCTATTGAAATTGTAAAAGAAGTTTGCGGTGATTTTTCTGGATCAGCGTTAAAATATTCATACAAGGGTTTTTGGTTTATTTGACACCACAAATCAAGAGCTGCCATTGAAAATGCCACCTCAAGTGCCTTAATATTTTCACACTGGTTCGATAAATGGTTAGAAAACTCATGGATGTTGTCTATGTTTTCTGGAATAGTGATCCCTTTGTTTAAAACTGAGAGAATCCGTTCTGTGGATTCGTTGTAACGATTTGATGGAGCCGCTTCTCCTCTTCCCACCATACCATTCAACTCCAGATACACAAAAACAATATCATAAAATGAATGAGTGCTCCGCGATATTCCAAATGGATGCGTGCATTCAATCCGATACGTTTCAAAGTAAAATTGCATATCTACTTTACAGCGCCACTGCTTCCTTGCCAATCAGGGTCCGAAACTGCAACCCAATTGTTACCTTCACGCATTATAGCATACACTCTACCAAAATTTGCCTTACCCTCTCTAAGCTTCATAGAATGGCCTAGTTGATTAAAAAAAAGAGTATCTTTTAAAGAGTAGACGTAGTCCTCATTGTAGGTACTTGCATTAGTAGAAACTGCTTCTATTTCCATATTGTCGCTTGTCGGATGCACTCTCGGCAAAGCCATGGCATCGGCAAGAGAAAAGTTTTGATCTATAACTCTGCTTATAACAGCGACGATGGAAGAAGGTATGCGAGATCCACCTGCAGCGCCCAGAGCTAAAAAAGGTTTTCCTTCTCTTGAAACAATGATAGGTGATATATGTGACGGAGCCCTAACTCCAGGTTTTATTTCACCTAGATATCCACCCAATGTTTGAGCATACATGAATCCGAGACCAGGAGTGGCGACTTTGGAACCCATTGTGGTACCAATTGTCTGAGTTAAAGCAACAACCATGCCATTTTTGTCAGCAACAGTTAAGTGTGTAGTATGGCCGAGTAATGCAGTGTAAGAATCAGGAAGATCGGTTAGGCTGGAAAGATTTGCATTTTTGATGTCGTCAACACGCTTTTTTGCCCATGCTTTTGAGGTGAATCTTTTTGCATCGTCCAGTGTGAATTGTACCCGTCTATCAAGATAGGCTGCATCAATAGCATCATGCACAGACTCTGCCCACTCGAATTTATTTGAGAGATCGCTTTCGAGTAACTCTAGTATATGAAGAGCCTCTATAGTAATTGCGCCAAAGGCTGGCATCCACAGAGCATTTAAATCATAACCACGATAGTTTCCTGATACAATATGAGAGGTTTTTGCCTCATACGAAGCAAGAGCTTCCATGGATAGAACTCCACCGTTTTTTGTGTTATCTTCAATCATTTTCTCAGCAATCCATCCAGAATAAAATACGCTCGAACCTTGACTAGAAATAGCTTTAAGTACATTCGATAAATCTTTCTGTATTAGTAGTTTACCGGATAATAATGGAGAACCATCAGGGTTAGTAAAATACTGCTTAGTACCACTAAATTCATTTAATTTTTCATTAACACCTTTAAGCCTTCTTGCTTCTCCTTCAATCAAAAAGTGTCCTTTTTCTGCGTGCGATATTGCGTCAACCATAACATCTGAAAGTTGCATAGTTCCATATTCACTTAAACCTGTTGCTAGACCTTTCACTGTCCCAGGGATACCAATGCTAGGATATCCGTATGTTTTCTTTGGTGCATTTTCATAATCATAATCGTTGGGCGCAGCAGTAGTAGCATCTATTCCATGAAAACCAGATGCGGGAGAATAAATTAATATTTGTGTTCTTCCGCCAAGGCCATTCATTGTAGGCTCAACGACCGTTAGTGTAAATGCCGCGGCTACAGCTGCATCCATTGCATTCCCTCCTGCTGTGAGAATATCTACAGCTGCATTTGTAGCTAATGGATGTGCGGTAGAAACGGCGCCCTTGCTTGATATTGCAACCTTATTTTTAGATTCGCTGTATATCCCCTTATTCTGGCATGCAATAAATAAAAACGGTATAAATATATATCTCATTCGCATCATAATAGATCCTCAATCGCATTAATTAAACCTTTGTTTCCAAAGCGAACTAAATCTGTAGATTCAATATTAAACTCTTTTTGAGATTCATTAATAACTTCGCGTGCTTTTTCTTCATCATAAGCGAAGGTTAATAAATTAATTCCTATGAACTTGGATTGCTTAAAAGACTTCATCAAATCTAGATGAAGATCCATAACGTGGCGCATTGATGTCATAGGGAATTCTGTAACATCAAGGTCTCGAGTTGGGTCGTGGGTCATCAGCATATAATCAGGCATAGCACCATGCATTAATCCAAGAGTTACTCCTGCGTAAAATTGATTGGTCAATGCACCTTGACCTTCAACGACAACAAGCTCTGTATCCTGCGGTGAATTATCTATAAGATGCTCTATCTCCCCAGCCATAAAATCTGATTTGACCGCATCAATAGGCACGCCGGATCCACTAAGCAGAATGCCGGTCTGCCCTGTACCAATAAATTCTACTTTTTTACCTCTAGCCCTCAAGCGCTGAGTAACCTCCCAAGCTGTTGTCATTTTTCCTGTGTCACAATCCGTGCCAACAATCAATAATACAGGTACTTTTCTGCTTTGCCATGATCCTAATGGAAAATGGGGAGGATCAGGAGGCATTCTTAGGTCGACAAGCCTTACTTTCTTTTTTCCTGCTAATCTTTTTAGATCTTCATCATCATTTAAAAATTGATGCATTCCACTAATTACATCGCAACCCGCGTTTATTGCATTAACAATCTCCTGACGATATTCTTCAGTTATAAACCCACCTTGGGTCGCATTGCCAATAACTAGAGTATCGGGCTGTAGATGTAGCGTAGCGTTAAAATCAGGTAAAATGGGTGTATTACCTCCTACCCCTACCTCTTTTTCGCAACTACTGCCAACTTTTTCTTTATCAACTACAGCTACAACTTCATCAGGGCGATAGCGAATAAGCATATTTCCAGTCTTGTTTTTAATATAGTTAAATGCCTCATGGCAGAGTACAACAAATCGTTTTTTTGGGCTATTCATATCTAAGTGTTTTGTTTTGTTACGCTAAATAATTTTACATTAACTTTTAATTGATAAATTAACGGATTCAAGGCACTCTTTCACATGAAAAATTATAATATTGTCTTTTTTTTAGTTCTGCTATTTTTGACAAATTGCGAGGATTCTTCTGAAAAAAATGAGGAACCAGTGCCGGCTACTACTTTTTTAAAATACGGTAATGGCAAGTTTCCATTCAATCATTATACGCCTCTAGCAGAAACCCCTATAAATATTTACACTTATCTACCTGTTGAGGGAGCAACAGATCTTCCGCTTATTTTTGTTATGCATGGTAATAGTAGAAATGTTATAAATAACTGCGGATATTGGGGTGAGTCTGCAAGAAAATATAAATTTATTGTTATCTGCCCAGAATTCAATGAAGCTGATTTCCCCGGAAGCGCAAACTATCAAAACGGTATGATGTTTACAGGTGGACAATTTGCCGACTCTACAAAATGGACATACAATCTCATTGAAGAAATTTTTTCGTATCTAAAACAAAATAATGTCACAACTCATGAGACTTTTGGAGTATACGGTTTTTCAGCAGGAGGGCAATTTGTACATAGATACGCATTGTATACGGATCCTAAACGTGCTTCAATAATTATTGCAGGAGGAAGCGGCTGGTACACACTTCCCAATTATACGGAAAACTATCCATATGGATTAAATAATTCACCCTTCATAGAGAGTAATTTGAATGAAAAGTTTCAACTGCCGCTGATTATTATGGTTGGGGAAAATGATACAGATCCAAACGATTCAGATCTTAGAAAAACTGTTCAGGCATTGCGGCAAGGTCCGCATCGCTATGCTAGAGCAAAAAACTTTTATCAGCTAGGCGCAAACAAAGCAAATCAACTTGGAGTTAGTTTTGATTGGATATTTACAGACGTACCAGGCGTTGGCCACTCTTCTGAAAGCATAGCCCCTGTTGCTGCGGAACTATTCTTTAATAGTCTACAGAACTAATTTTTTATTCGTCTATTGATATGGCGAAAAAAATACTCATCAACTGCAATAGTGAATGCCTGAGCAAATTGCGACCAGGTGCTAACACTTTGACGTATACCTGGCTTGGGAGCTTCAATCTGAATTGCGCTAATTGTTCCACCACCTCTTGAGCCGTGTCTAGCAGTGTTATAACCTCCAGAAAAATAACGAGACCCCATAGGCCCAGGATCTTTCGTGCTCGGGACAGATTTATAGCTTAAGCTATCTAATAATGCGCCAAAGCTATTTTTACCGCGCAAGACTTGGATAAAGTCAAACCTTGAAGTGTCTACTAAAGCCCTAATACTTGTTTTATTGGCGTTTTCTCTTGTGTTAAGGACTGTATCAGCCTGATCCAGCACATCGCCAGGAACAAGGTATCCTAACCACGTTCTAAGATCATAAAAACCGTCTGGATTTGCGCCGTGACCATGCATATCAAAGAAAAGACCGCTACTACCATTCGCTTCTATTTTATTTTTTGCAGTATTAATATAATGGTGGTATTCTTGCCATGCGCGAATAGCATACCTATTACCCTGAGCAGCCTCTATACTGTCTCGATTCGCATCCAACTTTGTTCGTTTTAATCTGCACAGAATTACATGCGGGGTTCCGCCAAAACGAATCTTCATTGTATCCATAACGACTTTTGTCAATTCGTATGTATTGTCATCTGTAACCGTAGTCCCGTACGTTCTATCAGGAATCTCATTAGGCGTGAGACGTCCTCCGTGGGGAGCTGATAAAATTATTGGAATATCTCCAGGATAATATTCAATATAGCTTTCACGCCCATAATAAACAGAACCAACCTCGTATGGACCATCATGCCCTAGCTGTGGAAATACCTCAGGCTCAACTATGATTGGTGGCGTTGTGGTTGAAACCTCTTCAGCGCCCGTAGATTCTTCGCAACCTGAGATTGAAAAAGCTATGAATACCAACCATGGAGTGATCAGTTTTTTAAATATAGCTAATAAGCTCATACGAGAAACGATACCAGAATAAACACTACACCAATGGAAAAAATGTTGAGTATCATACCAGTTTTAAGCATCTGCTTTTGCTCTATATAGCCTGTACCGTAGACCAATGCATTTGGAGGGGTAGCAATCGGTAGCATAAATGCGCAATTTGCTGCAAGGCCAATACCGAAAACCATTGCATAGGCAAATGCAGGGCTAAATTGATCTGATAGTGCAAACATGACCGGGACCAGAATAGCAGCAGAACCTGTATTAGATGATATTTCTGTTAAAAATACCATCATCGCTATAGATGTCATGAGAATAACCCATAATGGAGCAGCGCTAATAGCATTAAAAATTGATGATGCTATCCATTCTGTTGTACCGGTTGTAGCTAAAACCGCAGAAAGACAAAGTCCTCCTCCAAAAATTACCAAAATACCCCACCCTATTTTTTTCTCCAACTCTTTCCAACTTAAGAGACCAAAGGCAGGCGCTAAAGCTGTAATTAAAATTGCAATCATATGATCAAATTTTTTCAAACCAAGATAGCTAGATATCTGACTAGAAAGTATCCAGCAAGTGACGGTGAATAAAAACAGTGCAATCGTGCCCTTTGCTGAAGGTGTCCATCTAAAATTGCTGCTATCCACTCGATTAACATAGGCGTCGCTTTCAGGTTTTATTACATACCAAAGAGCAATAACAACCAAAGGAAACATTAATACCATTGTTGGGAAGCCTATCTTAAACCAATCAAAAAAACTTATATTTAATGCAGCTGCAGCAATTGCATTTGGTGGTGAGCCAACAACCGTACCATTGCCTCCAATATTGGCAGCATATGCTGTACCTAAAATCAACATAGTTCTCATTCGAGGAAACTTTTTATCAATTAATGACACTGCTATGGGAACCATCATCGCGGTCGTTGCGGTATTGCTTATAAACATTGATAATAAACTAGTAATGGAATAAAATCCTATGACTGAGAGCCACAAGCTTCCTCTAGCAAGCCTGATTACCCGCTCAGCAAGCCACAGATCTATTCCGTGCTTATTTAATAGAGCAGCTAAGGTAAATCCACCCATAAATAAGAAAATAATTGTGTTGGAGAATGGCGCCATCGCAGCGACCGGGGAAAGAATTTTAAAAAAATATGCAAGAACGGGGACGAGCAAAGCTGTTACTGGAAGTGGTATTATTTCTGACATCCATAATCCAGCACACACCATTAAGATAAACAAGCCATCTTGTATTGAACCAGTCTCGACAATTGATGAACTAAATATATAGCTAGCTATTATCCAGCCGGATATTATAAATAATTTTCTTAAAAGCGGTAAATCAGCCATAGTTTATAATTTGATAGATTTAATCTTAGAGAAAGTAAAAAGCCCCCACTAAAAAGTGGAGGCTTTTTTATAAACAATTAACAAATACGATTTATTATCTATTTACTGCGGTTTTAAAATATAGACCTGGATCTTCGTCAACGGTAGAATTAGACGTAATCTCATCTTGCGCCCACGGTAACCTTTCTACATGTTTTGTAGCAGATTGTGTATTCAAAGGAAATGGCGGTATCAGATTAGTTTCTCCAGCACCTCTAAGTCTACGATGATCGTTAAAAGGCATATATGTACCAAAGCCAGAAACATATCGCTCTTCAATAATCTCTCTTAACAATGCTTGATCTTTTGTTAATCCATCGGAATTCTCCATTCCACCATTAACAAAATCAGCCTCAACGTACGCATCGTATTTATATTTAGTAGCATCACTATGGTTGGCATTTAATCTGCCACCTGCTGCTAACCATGTTCTGTAAGAATTTAATGCGCTTAGCCCAGATGAAAAACCGGATGTTCTTGCAGAAGCCTCAGCTTTAATTAACTGGTTTTCCGTATAAGTAACCATTGGCTGGGGTTCAAACTGCTCAACAACGCCAGTATTTCCACTAGCAGAATTTTCATCAATTGAATAGTAGCCATAGCGTGCTTGTTCGTTGGTTTTTGCATTCCCACGATAACTTGCATGCGCAGGATCCAGTATGTCAATCAAATAACTTCTGTTGCCAGCTTTTGCATTACCTAAATCGCCAGTTCGTGATCCATTTAGAATTTCCCAATATAGGTTCTTATCGCCATTTGGGGTCGCAGCATCACCTCTTGGAATGTACATCATATCACCAGCGGAAGAAGATATTCCTGTTCCGGCATTTGATAATGCAGAAGCATAATCTTTTTTAATTAAAGCAATTCTTGCTTTCAAAGTATATGCTGCAGCAATCCATTTATCTTTATCTCCACCATAATAGATATCGTAGGCTTCAGACCTGCTTGTTGCGCCAGACAGAGTTGTGATTGCTTCAGATAGCAACGTAGAACATCCATCAAGAACAGTTTTCTGGTCATCAAATTTAGGTGCTTCGTTAGCTGTAACTACTTCTGAAAAGGGAACGTCGCCAGTTAAAATTGCAAGTGAACTTATTGCATGTGCTTCCAGAACTTGAGTTATTCCAACAAGAAGCTTATCGTCTGGTGCGCTAGCCTGAATATGTCTTGTATTGGCAACGACACCAATATAAGCTCTATTCCATTCGCCGTTCGACTCGACTGTTGATAGAGAATAACCGTAGATATTAGAATATAGCGAGGTATATCCAATTAGCTGCCCAGAAAACATTCCAGATATTCTATTCAAATGGCTTACTTGAACAATTACATTTGCAAGTTGCGCTCCATTTAAAAATAGATTTGCATCAACATCTGACACTGTAATCTCATTTGGGTTGTCATTTAAATCAGCAGGGATTTCACATGAAATAATTACAAGTGAAACTGCTAATAATGAAATTTTTGAAATCTTCTTCATAATCTTTAATCCTTTTAATTGTGTTTTCATTATCTCACCCTCCTTTTAAAAGTTTGCCGTTAATGAGAAAAGATAAGATTTTGTACTTGGATTTGTAAAGTAATCCAAACCAAAACCACTCGAAACACCGCTTTGATTTACTGACGGGTCTATGCCAACGAGCTCTTTATAATCAGCCCAGAGATTTCTACCTGTCCATCTTAAAGTAACAGAATTCAATCCCATTGCGCTTATCGCTGGATGCACAACATCATATGCAACTGAAAGCTCTCTTAGGCGAGAGAATGTTGCATCTTTGACACCAAAGTTATAGGCTTGGTTATCACCAAATCCACCGCCAATTCCATGCCGATACCATGCTTCATCGAGCAACACTTTTCCACCGCCAAAATCATGAATACGTCCTCTAACTACAGATCCAGCTGCCACTGTATTTCCATCGTAATTTACCATATCCTCACCAAGAGTAACCTCATTAGCGGTTTCTGCTGTAGTACCAAATCTTCTTAACACCCATTGTGTTCGCGGAGAATAATCTCCACCTTGCGAATGTTCGAAGAGAACGTTAACAGATACTCCGTTCATCTTACCATTAATACCGAATGTTCCTCTCCAATCTGGATTGGGATCACCGAGTATCACTGGAAGAGAAGTAATTTGAGGGAAACCATTGGCGTCTAAAATAAGCTTTCCATTGTCATCGGTTTGTGATCCAGTGCCGTACAATGCGCCAAGTGGCTGCGCTGTACCATTAAATGAAGG
>CERW01018849.1_pt1 | contig 13035 bp, 21 predicted proteins | sample 530751 | NCBI WGS metagenome assembly CERW01 (sample SAMEA2620929, study PRJEB7988) | marine metagenome | biome: marine biome (ENVO:00000447); feature: surface water layer (ENVO:00002042); material: "saline water (ENVO:00002010), including plankton (ENVO:xxxxxxxx)" | depth 5 m | reverse complement strand
TGACCTGAAGCATATCTTACTGTACCAAGTGCTGCTTTTAGTGATAACGAACCTTTCTTTGTATTTGGGTCATAAACAAATTCATCAATAATTAATTTTGAATGTTGGGTTACATCTACTCTCGTTTCATCAATAAAGCCAATAGCGACTTTACCTTTACCTGTCTTTACAGTATCATACTGAAATATATCTAAGTCAAGTTCTGATTCAACATCTTCACCATCCGTTCTTTCAATATTGGCATTACCTTCTGTCTTAATGACATCGCCAATTATACTAGCGAATGATGAAAATGTTAAACACCATAATATAATAAAAAGTCGCACATTAATCTCGTTGGATAATATCTACATTTGCCGAAGCACCATTTACTGTTAGCGTTAATATATCACCACTTCCACCAGTCTGTAATATAACATAGTCTGCACTATTACCATCGTGGTGTAAGTTAAGCGTACTCGCATTGTCTTGGTCAATATCAGCCGTGAAACTTGTACCCGCTGCATCTACATTAACAGTACCACTACTTGTTTGTTCTATACTCACATTTGCACTTGCGCCATTCACATCTAGATTAATTGTACCTGTGCTTGTTTGGTCAATATCATATGTACCACCAGCACCTGCTAATCCAGATGAAGTCTGTCCAAGGATTGTTCCATCGGTATTAAATGTTGCATGACCTGTTTGATTAATATTAATTGTCTTTACAGCACTTGCAGTACTTCCACTTGATGTCACGGTTACACTACCACCCGCAGTCTGGTTAATATCAATATTTTGTGAATCACCTGTTGTTGTCACGGTTGCTATGTTATCATAAGAACCTGATTGAACAACATCAACATCAGCAGTAATACCAGTTTGAGTCATAATTAAAGTATGACCGTTTACATCTCCATTACCATCTATATCGATTAGATAGTTATTTGTATCACCATTAATTGTTAATCTTAATATTGCACTTGTACCATCGATAGTAGCTGCAACTACAGTACTATCAGTACCAGATGCACCAACAATATCAATATCAGCATTATCACCTGAGGCACTACCACCAATATCTAAATCAATATCAGATGAGTTACCCTGAAAAGTAATTACTGCATTAACATCATCACACCCATTTGTGCTATCAGCTGGATCACAGTTAAAATCAATATTGTTACTGTTACCTGTAGTACTCCATGTACCAACAAAGTTATCACCATTTATATCGAAGGTGATAATATTACTGTTTCCAACTTGGTCAATATTAAAATTTGACGCTGTTCCATTCACGGTTGATGCGGTAGTTGAATTTCCTATCATATTACCATCACCATCCTGTAATACATCAAATACTAATGAGGCACCTGACTGTGTTACATAAATCTTATTTGTTGCCATCGCTGACAAACTCATCAAAGCCATAACAAAGAAACTTAAAATTTTCAAGTTATTCTCCTTGTTTCTCCTTAATTGGATGTTGAGCCCAATCATCAAGTGGTATAACTGGGCTTTCTATCTTTTGTTCAACTGGTTCTGCCCACTCCCATAAACCACACTCTTTTCCTTCATGTATCATTTGCAAGACTGCATATTCAATAGCTGTACGAATCGCATAATTCACCGGTTCGTTAGCTGCATTACCAGATTCTATTTCCAGTGCACGTGTTCCTAAATCTAAGAATCTAAACACATCTGCACCATTACTGGTACTTGCAATTGTTTTCGTTGATGATACAGTCAATAGGATCTCTCCTGTCTGCACCGCAACGAGTCTTAATGAAACAGTTACTTGGTCAGTTCGGTATTCTTCCCCCGCTCCTAAGCCAAGAAATCTAGCACCTGCTCCACCAGATGTTGTATTTGTATCATATCCAACAATGCCACCCTCTAGTATTAGGCCAGCAAATAACATAGGTGACAAGACATCTGTTGCTTGGTCACCATCATATAGTTCTCTTGTACTTCTAATCAGTTGTCTTTCTTTCGTTAAATTATCTAAACTCGCTCTTTCAACAACTGTAAACCAACCACCATGATTAACTGCCATAAGTGATTGTATAACCCAAACATCAGCTCCCTGAGAAACTGCTGTTGATAATCCTACTTGCTTCCTTTGTCCTGTCTCATCAGGAAAATCATATACCGCAACTGTAATCTTTACTGGATTGCCTTCGCCATCCGTAGGAGTATTTATTAACGGAGGCATATCTTTTAGCAATTGTTTTGTGGGTGTACCTTGAACAAAAGGCATATCTCCTTCTATCGCCATGTTCTTTGATGGAGAACATGCGCCCACTAAACAACTTAATAATGCTACTGCCAAATATTCCATTTTCATAATTTTAAAATTTAAAGTCTCCAACAGGGACTACTAATGTTGTTATAGTTCCTGTTGCATCTGTAACAGTTAATGTAATTGTTGGAGCTGATGCTCCAGTTTCATCTACAGCCGTATCATCTCTTTCCCATGCTACTGTTGAACCATCAGGTAATGTCGCTGAACCTTTGTCTGGACACTCTTCATCATCCGGTATACTATCATCAGATGGAGTACAATTCGTACCAAACATATTATCAACCATTTGTTTAGATAAGTTTGCATAGATACGACTTTCAACATTCGTTACAAACTTAGCAAGGGTTGTATTTGCCTCTGCTCTAGCAGCAGCTTTTTCTGCAGCTACCTTCGCGTCTTTTACTGCTTCCTTTCTATTATACTCAAGCTGTGCAATAGATAATACATGGCTTGAATATCCATCACCGCTAAACGAAGGATTATCAAAACTAAAGGTTAGCTCACTAGCCTGGCAAATCGTCGTCAGTGTTATAGTAGCTATTATCGCTATTATTTTTTTCACGCCTTTCCCTCTCCTGTAATATCATATCCAACTTAGCATTAAGTCGAATTAAATCGTTATCTAACATTCTTACCCTATCAATTAATGCAATAAGAGTCATGTGACTGTCACCTATAACTGGGTCTACCTTCGTAGATACCCATGTCCATATAAAATATATGAAGTAGGCCATTGCAAATGCGGCAATAATGGGAAACCCATAATCACTAATTAATGAACCTATTGTGGATTGTTGCTCAACTACTACTTCAGGAACTTCCATTAATCCCTCCTCGCATCAGTCTTACCATCTGCTCTTGCGATTCTATCTGTATCAGGTCTTATACCAAATGCCTGACACATCTTTACATCGATTCGAATTAACTCACTATTCATAGTTTTAACCCTATTATCTAAAGCTTGAGCAAACATTCTTTGTTGCTTAATGTCATCTAATACACCATCTAAGATAAAATTAAGCGTTAAATATACAAAATATCCTGCTGCTCCTGCTCCAACTATAGGGAAACCCACTTCCGCTACTAGATCTAAATATTCCAAATCACTAATCTCCTTATATATTCATTACTATATTTATAGAAAACCCGCCTTATAAATAGCAATATTATAAATACAACTAAGAACAATGAGTTTATTCATCGATTATGATTGCATCAATTGTGATGTATGTGTACCAGAGTGTCCTAATGACGCTATATACTTTGGTGAAGACTATCCAAAAGGTCATCCAAAGTGGAGTGAAATTTATGTGATAGATGGTGATTTATGTACTGAGTGTGTGGGTCATTTTGATACACCACAATGTGTGGAAGTTTGTCCAGTAGATGTTTGTTTGCCAGATCCAAATAGGGTTGAAACAGAGGAACAGCTTTTAGCTAAAATTAAAAAATAGGAGATACCGTGGAAGAAGGTCCAGCAGTAACTTATCCAGCACCAGACTTAGAAAATTTAAAAGAAGTAACAAAGCAAGACAAATATATGAAAGATGTATATCAAAAAGAATTAGGAGATGATTTTAAATCATATAATAACGGGGTATGTACAGGAGAAGTACGAAATCCACCGTTAGGAGCAATGTCACCATACGAGGAGAGTTAATATGTTTGAAGATACACTATGGATTTATACGAGTATTGCAGGAGCATTATTAGGTGCTGTTGCTTTAGCTTATATACGGGATACTCGTATCGGCTTATGGGGTTATGGTAAGATTGATCAGTTTATTGATTATTTAAGAGACCGGTATGGTTGGACTTGGTTAAACCAAGACGAAGATGCTTGGAAAAAAGTCAATCCAAAGATTGCTGCAAAGATTGAGCAGTTAGAGGCACATTTAAAAAATATAGAGGAGAAACTATAATGGGAAGTCATTGGGGATTAATATTATTTGGGTTAGTTGCATTGTTTGCAACAGCGTTTGTTAAAACAGCAGCTCTCTTAGCAATAGCATACGGCGCTTGGAAAGCTTATGATGATTGGGGAGCACAGTAATGTCAATACGTGAAATGAGTTTAAAGGAGCAAAGTTTACTTTTTGCTAAACTCGCAAGAGATGCATATAACGATGAAAAGGATATGAAAAAGCTTGCGAAAGAACATGGTTTTACTAAAACAAAATTTTATGATATCGGTGGAGCACAAGCATATAGATTTGAGAATAAAACAGATGTTGTAATTGCTTGTCGTGGTACAGAACCTACGGAATTCAATGATCTCAAAGCAGATCTGAAAGCATTTCCAGTCAAATCAGAAACAGTAAGTAGAGTCCATCGTGGATTTAAAGCCGAGGTAGATGATCTTTGGCCTGAAGTTTCTGTCGATGTAATCAATGTAAAGAAAGCTTTATGGTTTTGTGGACACAGTTTAGGTGCTGCAATGGCTACTATTATGGCTAGTCGATGTGCTCTTAACTATGATTTTCCAGAGGTTGATTGTTTATTTACATATGGTTCACCACGTGTTGGATGGCCAAACTATGTTAAATCATTAAAAATATGTCATTATAGATGGCAGAATAACAATGATATTGTTACAAGAGTTCCATTAAGACTTATGAACTATAAGCATGATGGCACACGTATGTATATTGGACATGATGGAACAGTTCATCATCCTGTTAAAATAAATGGATTGTCTTTATTTAAAGACCGCATGAAAGGTATGTGGGGTGGCATAAAACAGCTTAAAGTTGATAACTTTTCTGACCATGCTATGACAGAATACGTTAAACACATTGAAAACTGGTAATGTATAAATACATTCATAGGAACTCAATTTCGGGAATATAAATGGATTCGGATACAAAACTTCTCGAAATCGAGAATAAATTAGAGAGAATGCACGCTGCTTTACAGCGGCAAGAAAAGGAATTAGACGCTTGGCGAGATCGAAGTGTAAGAGTTCCTAACTGGATTAGAAATGGTGGAGTTGCGTTGTTTATGGCAGTGCTTGCTCAATCAATGGCTGCAGTTTGGTGGGCATCTGAAATAGAAAGTAAACAAGCGAACATTATAGAAGATGTTCAAACGAATACAGAATTTAGGGTCACGAGTACCGAAAGATACAACGAGATCATGATACAATTAACTAAAATGGAAGTAATGATGACAAATCATTTCGAACAAGACAAAAGGAACTAAATATGAAATCACTTAAACAAATTAGAGAAGCAAAATCAGGTGGCAAAGAAGCCTACCAAAAATTCTTCAATTCTCTTCTTAAGAAATTTGGAGTGAGCTCACCTGCAGAGCTTAAAGGAGACGATAAAAAGAAATTCTATGATGAGTTAGATGCAGGTTGGGAGAGTGATGATCCTAATGACAAGAATGAGCGTTATGAGGATCCGGATAATTTAGATCCTGAAACAGATGTTGATTCAGACGAAGATATGGCTGATAAAGCTGCATCTAAATTAACTGCTTCTTATGATAAGAAAAAAATGAATGCAGGTTATATTAAGTCTGGATATGGATACAAGAAGGAGAGTGTTAGCCACCCAAAGCCTTTAAGCATTATTCGTCAAAATAAACTCTCGGATGATGCATTAGAAGAAGCTTATGACATGAACGAAAAGATGGTTATGTGTGAGCATTGCGGTAAGATGCATGAAGAAGGTGCTTGCGGTGACATGAAAGAATATACCGGCATGAGTATAAGCAAGTCTGTAAATAGTAATCAAGTTTCAACTGCTTTAAAGAATCTTAAAAGAGGCACCAAACTTTATGTTCAAGGCAAACCTCAAAAAGGCATGAGAACTTCGGGTGATGTCATATCAATAAGTGGCAATACTGTAAAAATTAAACCTACAGCATCTAATGGTCCAACAAGTATTAAGGTAAAAGATATTACTTTCATGGATGTTATAAAAGAAGAATTAGATGAAGCTAATCGGTTTTCTAAAAAATTAAATAAACCATCAAAAAAGATATTTGATTTAGCTCTTGCTGCTATACGCAGAAATAATATTACAGATAAGAAAGAGAAAGATGAATATGTTGATGATGTTGCTGGTGTATCTCTTACTCCTAAAGAAGTCGAGTTAGTTAAAAAAGCTATTAAGCTTGAATCAGTTGATGAAATGTTTTCTACACGTAGCATTGGTTTGAAAGGTGCTAGTAAGAGATCACGTGATAAAGCTCGTGGTGCTAAAGAAATGCCACCTGTGAAAGGTGCTAAATTAGGTAAAGCATATCCTGTATTAGATGCCGCAACTCAAAGAAAAGTTAAAGCTATTGCGAAGAAGCATTCTGGTAATATGGAAAAAGCTTTAAAAGATATTGAAAAGCTTAAGAAAGGTTTAGGCGATAATCCAGCTGTAATGGATATTCTTAAAAAAGCTAATGAAACATATGACTATGGTTCTGATAAAGCTGTGAAAGCTGCAAAGAAGAAAACTCCTGGTCAAAAAAATGAAGCTGTTGACGTAGATCGCAGAACAAAAGGTTTCAAAGAAGCTATGAAAAGAGCTGAAGCTGCCAAGAAAAAACGTGAAGCATATAAAAAGAAAAAGGAAGCAAAGAAAGATCAAGCTGAACTTGATGCACGTTACGATTATGATGGCGAAGTAGATACTGTTTTAGCAGCTGCAAATTCGGTTATGCTTGGTAAAAAATTACCTGAAGATGCTGCAGCAAATTCTGTTGCAAGTGGTAATGTAGATATGACACCACACGTAAAGAAAAAGAAAAAGAAAGAGTTAATGGCTCGTAGGAACTACTAATGAAAAGTTTTAAGATGTTTGAGAGTGATGCATATCACTCAGGATTATCTAAATCAAGTAAAGCAAAGAGGCAAGCTCAATTTAAAAAGCAAGCCAAGATGGATGACGATGATCCAAATGCATATAAGCCAGCAGTAGGAGATAAGACTGCGAAGACTCGTATGTCTACTCATACAGCAAAGATGCGTAAGATGTATCCTGATGTATATGAAGGTAAGGCTGATGTGTCATTAAAAAAGAAAGCTAAAGCATCTGGTATGTCACTTAGTGTTTTAAGACAAGTTTATAATCGTGGTGTTGCTGCATGGAAGACTGGTCATAGACCTGGAACAACACCTGAACAATGGGGCCATGCGAGAGTTAATTCATTTGTAACAAAATCTAAAGGTACTTGGGGTGGGGCCGATAAAGATTTAGCAGCTAAGGTATAAGTATGAAATCATTTAAAGCATTCGAAAATAAAGATGAGTTTACACCTCATATGATGTATGACCCTAAAACAAAGAAGGGTTATAAAGCAAAAACATATGACGATCATATGAGAATGAAGAAGATGGGGTATGTGCATGACTTAGATGAATTAAGTCCAGCCGCAATGAAGAGACGTAAAAGAATGCAGGCTCATTTAGCAAAAACTATGAAAAAATATGGTGATGCTGCTAAAATGGGAATACCAGCAGCTCAAGTTAATCAAAGACGGAACGCCCCGACGAGAAAAAAATCAAGTTAGCCCTTGCCTTTTTAATTATGGCAGTATCAATACCAGCTCAAACAACGATCAACGTAGTTGCGGATACGTCCGATTACTCAGCTAAATCCAATTTAAAAGAACGTACTGGTTCATTCTTGACCCAGGCAACACAACTAGTATACGACGATATACGAAGATTCCAAACATCATCTCAAGGATATTTCACTCAAGCAGAACTTGATGATTTTAAATATCATGCGTTTGAAGGTAATGTATTATGGTTTATGGATGAGTTAGTTGGTATAGAATCAGATTGGAAAAAGGATGCAGCGGCAAGTAGTACTACAGCATATGGTTATGTACAGTTTACGGTTGACTCTGTAGAAACCGCAGTGAATAGATACATTGGCCATTTAGATAGATTTAATGCAAGGAAAGATGTAAGAACATGGAAACCATATAGTCGTCCATTAGGAACTATTGCTACACCATTCTTTATATCTAACCTAAAACAAAAAATAGATAATGGTACATATCATCATGAGACTGATTTGGATGCATTAACGTATGACCAGCAATTAGCGTTAGCATTCGTACATTTACATAGTAAAAAATCTAAAGACTCTAATTTTAGACTGTTATCCTTTGGTGATGTAACAGCAGCAAAAGATTTATATACAAATAATCACCATACAAATCCAGACCAAGCAACATTGAATAGATTGACTGGATTTTTTAAAGTACATTATAGAACCGCTGAAGAGACAGAGATTCAGCTTAAAGATATACTTCCTGGTGCGCTTTTAGCGGATTCGCTTTTAAAAGAACTAGAAAAATCACGATATAGTGGAGTAATTGACTCTATCAAAGCGCGGTTTGGGTGGTAGGTTTTATATAAATAAGTCTATATAACAAGGAAACATCATGGCAAAACCTAATTCAAGATCGACATTGCAAGATTACTGCTTAAGAAATTTAGGCGCACCTGTAATCGAAATCAATGTGGATGAAGACCAAATTGAAGATCGTACTGACGATGCATTACAATTCTATCAAGAATATCATTCTGATGCTGTAATTCGTGAATATATCAAGCATGAACTTACTGCAACTGATATAACGAATAGTTACATCACTGTTTCTGATTCTGTCACATCAGTTGTGCGTATGTTAAAAATTACAGGTACTACCGGTTCTGCATTATTTGATATGGGTTATCATATGCGTATGAATGATATATTCATGTTGCAAGGTTTAGGTACCCAAATGCAAGAATACATCCAAGGGCAACAGAAATTATCTTTAGTTGACCATAGATTGAATAGTGAAGAGCATATAAGATTTAGTAGACATATGAATAGAGTTCATATGGATCAGGGTTTTGGTGATCTAAAAGCTGGTGAGTTTATTGTATTAGAAGTATTTACTATTATAGGTCCAGATAGTTATACAGATGTATATAACGATCACTATTTAAAGAAATATCTTACTGCATTAATTAAGCGTCAATGGGGTGCAAACTTAATGAAGTTTGAAGGTTTCCAATTGCCAGGTGGAATAACAATGAATGGACGTCAAATTTATGAAGACGCTATCGAGGAAATTCAGGGGTTAGAAGAAGAAGCTAGGCTAATTTGGGCCATGCCAGATAACTTTTTAATGGGGTAATTAATGGCTACATCAGTATATTTTTCAGGTGCTGTAAAATCTGAACAGGATCTGTATGAAGATCTTGTAACAGAAAGTATTAAAATATTTGGGCAAGACGTGGTATATATTCCACGTACTCGTATATCGGAAGATGCTTTACTTAATGAAGAGTGGAGTGAGTACACCGCTGCATATCCAATAGAAATGTATTTAGAAAACGCTGAAGGTTTTGAAGGCGATGGTAATCTATTAGGTAAATTTGGTTTAGAGATTCGTGACCAAGCAGATTTTGTAGTAACAAAGAGACGATGGGATTCTGTTGTGGGTGTGAATGTAAATGATGTAGGTTATTCTAGAAAGGGTAAACCTGCTGAAGGTGATCTCATTTATATGACAATGACACAAAGATTATTTGAGATTAAATATGTAGAACCTAAAAATCCATTCTATCAATTAGCAGATCTTCCAAGCTATACACTTACTGCTGAATTATTTGAATATAACGATCAGCATTTTGATACTGGTTGGGATGAGATTGATAAGATTGAATGGGATAATGCTACATCATATAGTTATGTTCTTACTTCAAGTTCAAATTCATATACTCTTGGCGAAAAAGTTACACAATGGACTGGATCAAATGATGGAGATGGTGACCCAATTAATGTTGAAGGTTATGTCGCAGGTTGGGATGGCGATAACAACAGAATAACACTTATATCTCCACATCAAAGTACAAATGGTGATGGTACATTTATGCAATTCTCTGTACAAGCTGCATCAAATAGAAAACTTGTAGGTACTGAATCTGGTACATCATTAAATATTGTAACAGATGAAACTACAACAATAACACAATATAACCAAGATGTATTTGCTGATAATGATGAATTCGAATTGGCTGGTGATGCTGTTATAGACTTTACAGAATCTAACCCGTTTGGTGATCCATAATGTTTGAAAATCATTTTTATAACGAATCAACACGTAGAATGGTATCTGTATTCGGATCTATCTTTAATGACATGGAAGTTGTAAAGAAAGATTCTAGTGGTAAGATACTTAGAGAAATTAAAGTACCTCTTGGTTATGCGCCGAGAAGTAAAGTACTTGCACGTTTAAACGAACAAACAAGTGATCCGAAGCTAGCAATTAAATTGCCAAGGTTATCATTTGAAATATCTTCTATGGATTATGACCCAAATGCACGTGTATCTAAACACAAGAATTACAAAAAGGTTGTAACAGGAGATACATTACAACTACATAAACTAGGCGCACCCGCTGTTTATAAAGTTGGATTTGAATTAAATATTATGGCGGCAACTCAAGATGAAGCTCTGCAATTATTAGAACAGATACTTCCAATGTTCCAGCCAGAATATACAGTAACAATAAAAGATATTCCAAGTATGGATATTACAACAGACACTCCTATTATTTTAGAGAGTGTTGCCTTAAATGATGATTATGAGGGTGATTTAATTACGAGGAGAGCTATTATATACACGTTAACTTTCTCAACTCGTATTCGTTATTATAGAGGTCTTGGTAAGAGCAAACAAATTCTCACTACGGAAGTTGATTATTCAGAGAATCCTGATCCTACTACTCATAAATTTGAGCAACAAAAGATAGTAGGTACTACAACAAGTGATGGAGCTGGAGGTTTTAAAGAACCATACACTGAAACGATTAACTTTTTTGATGTAGAAGATTAAGGAGAATACAATGTTTAGATTTAATGCACGATTAGTAAAAGTTGTTGATGGAGATACCATCGATGCAGATATAGAATTAGGTTTTTCTGTATTCATGAGGGATAGAATCCGTTTAATGGGTATAGATACACCTGAGAGTAGAACAAGAAATTTAGCAGAGAAATCATGGGGGCTTGCTGCTAAACACAGATTAATTGAACTATTGGCAGAAGCTGATGGCCATTTTACTCTAGTAACCGAAGATATGGAGAAAGGTAAATTCGGAAGAGTACTTGGTACGATTGAGGTTAATGGCAAAGATGCTAACCAAAGTCTTATCGAAGAACAATTAGCTATACCATATGAAGGTGGCAATAAAGAAGAAAGCCGCACGAAGCATGGTGTATTAGAATTATGGAATACATATTATGAAAACCCACAGGAACACGACGACGACCATGAGCACGGAGACGAGAATCCAGAAGCGCATATCGACTGGCACCAAAAATAAAGTCGATTCGGACTACGAGAGAGTTCGTAGAGATTTATTTGATTTATCCGAGCAAGGTGACGAAGCTATTGAGCTGATGTTAGAACTTGCTCGTGAATCAGAGCACCCACGTGCATTCGAAGTACTTGGTCAATTAATCAAAAATAACGCTGAGATAGGCGAAAAGATTCTTAAACTCCACAAAAGCAAAAAGGAACAAGATAAAGAAGATGATGTTCCTGCACTTACTCAAGGAGCAACTAACAACAATGTTTTTATTGGCTCAACAGCTGAGCTACAAAAGATGTTACGTGATGAAAAGGTAATAGAAACAGAACCGGACTTATTTGATAAATGAGAGAAACAAACTACTTAGGCAATCCGAATGTTCGGGGTGCTGATGTAGAACACGCATGGACTAAAGAGGAATTAAAAGAATACGCAAAGTGTTTGAACGACCCTAAGTATTTCGCACGCCAGTATTGTAAAGTAATCCACCTCGACAAAGGTTTAATACCCTTTGATCTATACCCGTATCAAGAGAAAATGTTTGACTCTTTTACGGCCCATCGCTTTAATATAGTTCTGGCATGCCGCCAGAGTGGTAAATCCATTGCTGTGGTCGCGTATCTTCTATGGTTTGCTATCTTTAAAGGGGAACAAGTTGTAGGTGTACTTGCGAATAAAGAAGCAATTGCAAGGGAGATGTTAGCACGTATTACTCTGATGTTAGAAAATCTACCATTCTTTTTACAACCAGGATGTACTGCACTGAATAAGAAGTCTATAGGGTTTAGTAATAATTCTAGAATTGTAGCGGCTGCTACTTCATCAAGCTCTATTCGTGGTATGTCACTTAACCTTGTATATCTTGATGAGTTTGCATTTGTAGATAACGCTGCAGAATTCTATACATCAACATATCCAGTTATCTCATCTGGTAAAACATCTAAAATTATTATCACGTCTACAGCAAATGGTATCGGTAATATGTATCATAAACTATATGAAGGTGCTGTTCAAGGTACAAATGAATTTACACCGACTCGTGTAGATTGGTGGGATGTGCCAGGAAGAGATGAAGAATGGAAAAGAATGACTATTGAAAATACATCTGAACTCCAGTTTGACCAAGAATTTGGTAATAGTTTTCACGGCACAGGAAATACTTTAATATCTGCTGATGTATTATTAGCGTTAAGATCTACAAACCCATTAGAAATATTTAATAGTGTAAAGATCTTTGACCATCCTGAGGAAGATCATAATTACCTCATGTTTGTTGATGTATCTCGTGGAAGAGGCCAAGACTATTCTACATTTACAATTATAGATATAAGTGTAAACATTCGTACAAGTATGTACATATCGAGATAATATGATAAGTCCTTTACTATTCCCCGATTTATTATACAAATATGCTACACATTATAATGA
>CERW01065405.1_pt1 | contig 13137 bp, 14 predicted proteins | sample 530751 | NCBI WGS metagenome assembly CERW01 (sample SAMEA2620929, study PRJEB7988) | marine metagenome | biome: marine biome (ENVO:00000447); feature: surface water layer (ENVO:00002042); material: "saline water (ENVO:00002010), including plankton (ENVO:xxxxxxxx)" | depth 5 m | reverse complement strand
TCCTCATCAGGGTTCTGATCGGTAGACATTACTTCCTCACTATTTCGCTTATCAACGGGACTATAGAGGCTTATTTAGTCATATAGGTGTCAAACAGAAGTTTTTAAGAATTTTTAATTTGCTGATTGTCGCTTCTCAGCGGCACGTCTTTCACTTTGTAATCGTTCAAGGTCAGTTTCATCAGTAAGATCAACGAATTTCATCATTTCAGCCACTGCGTGATGCCCCGCTTCTTCTGATATCAAACGATGCATTTCTTGACCGACTTCCCTGTATGAGGGATGCCCTTGTGGCGTGGTTCGCAGTTCAATCATGTGCATTGCAGAGCGAGCATTTATGTTCATGTTGAATCTAATCTTGTAAGCCAAGCTGACTGCATACGATGCCTGATCTGGGAAATCGTCGATTAGAAGATCATATAAATCAGCTGATCTTTCCATGGCTTCTGCAAAGATTGGCCCCATTCCAGAAGCATCTACTAAAGGTGATCCTGTGTATCCGTGGTACGGGCTTAGCTTCTGCCAGTCCATGGTGAGCATTCTGTGGCGCTGAAGGTCGCGGAATGCTCCGTAGTCCACAAGAACATCAAATCGGTAAAAGGGTCGCTCAAGAGCTCGGCCCGGTTTATGGCGTCTATTGCTTCTATCGCCAACGTATGCCCGAACAACTGCCATCCTGTCTTCGTGGCTCATTGCAGACACTCGCCTCTCTAGTTGCTCTTCAGGCATAGCGGTATGTGGATACATCATAGATGCTATCATTTTTGTTTCACCTTCAGGGTCAAAATCAACAAGGCGAACCAAAGGGGATGGATCAACTGTTGAACCATCTGGGAACAATGCTTCTACAACATGCGCAGTGTCTTCACGGGTTTCTTCAAGATACTGACTCCAAATCACTCCTCGATCTACACGATCCACTCTTTCAAGAAATGAGGGGATCACCTTTCGAAGTTCTTTTAACATAAGGTCGGCATAATATCGTGCTTCAGGCAATGGGTGTGCTTTCATACGAAGAAGGAGAGCTTCGTACGCTTGCCCTGTTCCATATATTCCAACGTTTGATAAGGATGCAGCAGGAAGGAGGCCTCGCAGAGCGTCAAAGGCTTTTGCTCTTACCGCTTGGCGATAAACAAAGTCGCCATCATCGGAATGTTTAGGAAACTGTGTTCTGACATATTCTTGCATCCTAGGGACAAGGTGAGCGTATGTATCAAATAGTCTGTCCATGTCTCCTATATATTTTGCCCCATAAGGGGAATCAAGAATTTCGGGATCTCTGTAGTACCTATAACGGCCACCGAATCGTGAATCGTACGATATGTACCTTGTTGACTGCTCAAGGTAACTCATTAAGCGTCCCCACTCTAAAACCTTAGTTAGAAGGTTAGACGCTTGTTCACATGCAAGATGAACACCGCCTAGTTGGGCAACAGAATCATCACCGTATTCAAAGAAAATTCGATGGTAAAGCTTCTCTGCATGCTCCAAACCTATGGTCGCATCTATGCTGGCATCGCCAGCGATATCCAGATCTCCGAGGAACTCATCTAGGAACAACCGACGTAGACTTTTTGGAGAGCGACTGTATCTGGCGAATAATGCTCCTTTAACAACTTCTGGAAGATTGACAAGAGCGAAAACAGGCTGATCTAAATTCGTAAAATATCGTCGTAAAACATCTGCTTCTTCTTCGGACCATTCTTCAGCTACATAAACACTCACGACATCTGAGATTACGCTGCAAATTGGTCAAACGTGTGGAGGGTCATTGGATTAATTTGAAAACCCTACAATTACTTGAATTGCATGAGGAAAAACTTCCACTGAGAATCCTTGATGGCGGCCTATGCTTTTGCTATCAAGAATGAGTCTCTTAGCTTTAAAAAAATCGTATGTGAATGTCCTGCCCTTTCTAACCCGTAGCTGCGGGTGCGGCAAATGGTCACCAGACACTATTTTTTTTCTAGCTATTAACGCTTGACGCATTATAAGTTTTGACTCGATCTCTTCCATAAACCCATCTCCTGGGTGAGCATTAGGAGCGTACCGATAGCCATTGACGATTTGAGTATTAGTTATCCCCGAACTTGCCCATGGTCTAAATAAATTAAGAATCAATAGAGAAGATGCGAAATAGAAGGAACTGTCCCCCGCTGTCACGCAACCAATGTCAATACTGCATGAGGTTACAGTTGATGTAGCTGGATAGGACAACGTCGTATTCCCACCAAGTGAAGTGAATACGTTACCTCCAGTAATACCAATTACAGGTTCTCCTGCCTCATAGTATTCCGCTATTTGTTTATCTGAGTTAGCTATTTTAAGATCATGCGGTCGTGGAATTGTCTTGGACCAAGTTTGAAGCAAGTGATTAGAAGTCGGCTTAGACATGTGTACTAGATTCTTTTCAACCGACGGTTTCTAAACCATCCGTAGAAGATAGAGATTTCATAAAGTAGATACATCGGAACTGCTAGTGCTAGAAGAGAAATAGGGTCACCACTAGGGGTTAACACAGCGACAAGAACAACGATTATCACGACAGCGTATCTCCATTGTTTTCTCAGAGTTAGATAGCTTAGAATTCCTAAACGTTGAAGAATTATTAGCACGACAGGTAATTGGAATCCAAGCCCAAATGCCATCATCATCTTGATGATAAAGCCTATGTATGCTTTAGCTCTAAATTCGGTAACAAGGTCAGTGCCTCCAACGGAGACAAGAAAATCGAGTGCTCTTGGAAGGGTGAGAAATGCCAAAGCGGTTCCTACCGCAAAAAGAACTACACCACTAAGTACTAGGATAAGCCCTTGACGGCGCTCCCCTTTGTGTAAACCCGGACTAATAAATTTCCAAAATTGCCAAAGCCAAACAGGAATCGCCAAAGCAACACCAGTATAAATAGAAACCATAAAGCGAGTATTTAGGCCTTCAAGAGGTTCATCTACTCGAAGTGTGCAATCTGTTCCTAACGTTTGACAATAAGGGTCCAAAATAAAACTAAGGATTTCTGGATAGAAAACCCAACCGATGATGGTACCGATTGCTACTGCAAGGGAGCTCCGAATAATCCTAGATCGAAGTTCAGCTAAGTGCTGTAGAACCCCCATACGACCAGTTGGATTTAATTTATTCAGCTTCATTGTTATCTTCGGTAGCATTTAAGTTTTGGTCAAGTGATTGATCGTTTTCATTATCCAGCAGAGCGTGACCTCGCTCTCTAGCAATCGTTTCAATAGGCTCATCGAATGATCTTTTCATCTCATCTTGAAAGTTGGTATTCATTTTTTTGATTGATGATGCTATTTTGCCCAACGTTCGTGCAACTTCCGGAAGTTTAGTAGGACCAATAAATATTAAGACGACTAAAAAAATAACTAATAGCTCGCCTCCACCAATGTTGAACACAAGTAAAGAGTACCTAGAACTCTAGCGTTAGACACCTGATATTCTTAGAGAAGTTTTAAACTCCCTAATGGCCAAAGACGAATGAATGCTCGGCCAACTACGTCTGATTCGCTAATTGGACCAAAATATCTTGAATCCCTTGAACCTGCACGATTATCACCCATCACGAAAAGATGACCTTCAGGAACCAAACAACTATTTTCGGTAGCTTCTAAGCACCATTCTGTGCTCACTAAACTGTTCGTTAGCACACCTTGTGACAGATAAGGCTCCTCAAGTAATTTCCGGGTAGAGCTACCTTTCTCGATGATATAAACTCTCCCTTCAGTAATTTCAATCAACTCACCCTCTAAAGCTATTACTCGTTTGATTAAGTCGGCTTTGGCAACTGTATTCTCTCCAGATTTTTGAAATACTATTAAATCTCCGCGACTAATCTCGCTGAATTCATAACTAAGTTTGTTGACTAATACACGGTCTCCTACTTGCAATGTAGGCGTCATCGATGATGACGGAATGTAATATGCTTGCATTAGAAAGGTCTTAATCAGTAAGGCGACTAACAAAGCTCCAACAACTACGGCAAGCCATTCTAAAGCTCGCCGACCGCTCTTTCTTGCAGGTTCTTCCAGTTCTTGAGGATGCTTAAGAATAGCTTCAGGAGATTCATCAGGATATGGAGAAACAGAGGTTACCGAAGGGCTTTTTCCTTCAGCGTCCTCTAGCAAGATTTTGTCTGAGGGTAGGTTTTCTTCCGGCGGTTGAAATTTTGGGGATTCGCTATAGGACTTAGCAATTGCGCGAGAAACAACGTCATCTACCCAGCTATCATCCTCGCTCTTCTCACTGCTACTATCCGGATCCATTATCTGACTCTCCGTAGCGTATCAAAATTTTTTGCGCAAGATCACAAGCTATCGTTTTGGAAATCCCACTGGAAGCTTCAACGACCTCAGTCTCTGGACTTATTCGTAGAAGTAATCGGCCTAGCCATTTTTCAGTTGATACTGGAAGGGTAACAATCAGGTATTGTTCATTTACTACATCAACATTTGTTGTTGGATATTTCGAAATAATCCAGTCATCTTGCCTATTTATTTTAAGTGCAACTTGTTCTTTGCCTGTGAAGGAAAAGTCTAAATCAATTGACTCCGCCTCTTCTAATTCGGCTCTTCGTTGATGATGATCTACATCTACTACTTCTTCCAAAAGTTCAATTTCTACTATTCTATCGACTCTAAAGATACGGTAATCAGTAGCTGTCTGACAGAATGCATCTAGATAGATATATCTGTCCTTGCCACTAATTGCTACCGGATGAATTACTCTTTCACTATTGCGGTCTGAATTAAATGAATAATAGCTTATTTTCATTTTTTTCTTGGAATGAATACCCTCTTGAATCACTTTGAAGGTATTGCTATCTCTTACACTCTTTTCAAGAACAATATCTGACGGGTCAATATTGACAGCTGCCGATAATTTTTCTAGCGCTGAAGCTAAGGCTTCATTATCTGCTTGAGACCCAAGTATATTTTGCAACATTTTTCCCTTTACGAGTAAAGAAAAGGCCTCTCCTGCGGTAAGTCGAAGAGGTTTTGATAGAAATTGTGCTTGGCTTATCCAAACCTCTCCTTCGTAAAGATTGATTTCAATCAAATCACCGGGTGAATGTGGGTGAGGGCCAACAAAAAAAAGAACTTTAGTTAAGTCCTCGATAAGCGTATTCTCGGGGTACTGGAAACGTTTAGCTAGTTCTTTGATAGAAGTTCCGTTGTTCTCAATTAACCACGGAACCATAGCTACAAGTCGTTCTAGTCGTTCAGTGGATTTAAGCATCGTTATCACCCGATTCGCATTGCATGGCTTTTAAGCGCTTAACCATCTGAGCTCGCAGAGATTCTGGCTGAACTATTTCTGCATGATCAAGAAGCAACAGAACACGATCAATGAATAAATCGTAATTAGATACCGAAAACTCTGCTATTCCACTTCCATCCTCATTAATACCAACTTCTACGTTCAAGTTCTGCTCTACCCACCGAACGTGAGAGGGATCAATTTTTACAACCGCGTTTATCTCTGGGTCGTCTCCATACGTATACGAAATTAAATTTGCTCCTTTCACATTCTTAGGAATTGAATATTCACCGCTTTTATTGTTGATTACCAAGTCCGCAATCCGGTCAGTTCGAAAAGATTTCGTAATTCCTTCATCAACAACATTTCCAGTAAGATACCATTTTTCTCCGGCGAATTGAAGCAGATACGGCTCTACTTCACGTGCTGCCTCTCTGTAAATAAACGTTACGCGACTCTTACGCGTTAACGCTTCAAAAAGTATTGTTAGGTGCGCATCAGCATCTATAGCAACTTCAGGAAGCTTTGACTTAGCTTCTGCCCAATAGCCACCTAATTTCCTCAACGCCTCCTCTTCAGTAAGTTTCCCGAGAAGGTGAACGCTATTAGCTGCATAATTGAGTTCTGCTAACTCATTCTCAGTTAGATTTAAGTCAGGGAGGTAATAGTCTTGGTTGTCAACAAAATAGGCTTCAACATTTTTGTGTGATTCCCCGACGCTGATCATTTGCAAGGGCACTCCCATATCTTTGAGCGCCGATTTGTCCCTATTGAATGCTCGCCGAAATGCAACTATATCGTCCGGATACATTTTAATTTTACTACGTAATTCTTCTGCTGTCCTGGGAGACTCAGCGTTTAACAGTTCGGCTAAAAGTTTAAGGACTCTTTCCAACTTTTTAGTTCCCATGATCTAACCATACACTTCTTCGGCAAATACCAAGTTAGAGACTTTCAATCAATTTTTTGACACGTTCGTCGACAGAGGAAAATGGATCTTTACAAAGGACTGTTCGTTGAGCTTGGTCATTTAATTTTAAATGAACCCAATCAACTGTATAGTCACGATTTTTTTCTTTTGCTTTTCGAATGAAGTCACCCCTTAATTTAGCTCGGGTTGTTTGCGGGGCGTGCTCAACTGCATACCGAATATCTTCATCTGTGCATATCCGCTCCACCATGCCATTTTTTTGCAACATGTAGAAAAGCCCCCGGTCGCGATTTACATCGTGAAATTGCAAGTCTATTAACGCAACCTTCGGGTCTGATAAATCCAGTTTATTTTTTGACCGGTATCTATCTATTAAATGGAATTTAGACACCCAGTCGCATTCTCGGTGAAGAGACAACGGGTCATTCGCTAGTCCCACAACGCAGTGCTCCCACATTCTCAATGCTTGCTTTTCCTCTGCAGATAATTCGCGCCTTTCAGAGAATTTCAATGCCTTCTCAAGAAACTCCGACTGAATATCTAAGGCGCTAAGTTCCCGCCCATTTGCTAAGCGAACTTTTCGTTTACAAGTGAAATCATGACTGATCTCTCTTATCGCTCTAATAGGGTTCTCGAGCGTAAGATCACCAAGTACAACAGTTCTTTCCTCAAGCATTCGTAAAACCAATGAAGCTGCGCCAACCTTTAGAAATGAAGCGTACTCGTTCATGTTTGAGTCTCCGACAATGACATGCAAACGCCGGTATCTTTCCGCATCTGCGTGTGGTTCATCGCGAGTATTGATAATCGGTCTGCTTCGGGTTGTGGCACTAGAAATTCCCTCCCAAATATGCTCTGCACGCTGACTTATGCAAAATGTTGCGCCTCTAGCTGTTTGAAGAACTTTCCCGGCTCCAGAATAAATCTGACGACTAACAAAAAATGGGATTAATACTTCGTCATAGCTAGAGATATCTTCTTTGCGTGTAGTGCAATAATTCTCATGCGAACCGTAGGAATTTCCTGCCGAGTCAGTATTGTTTTTGAACAAAAATAAAGTCCCGTTAATTCCTTCTTCCCTTAAACGCTCCTCTGCGTTGCTTAATAGTTGTTCAAGTATTCTTTCTCCTGCCTTATCATGAGCGACTACGTCATATATTGAGTCACATTCAGGAGTTGCGTATTCAGGATGCGAGCCTACATCTAGGTATAGTCGTGAACCATTTTCTAGGAAAACGTTACTACTTCTCCCCCACGCTACTACTCGGCGAAACATATAACGGGCTACCTCATCGGGGCTTAAGCGTCGTTGCCCAGTATCTGACACGCAGGTAACTCCATATTCACTTTCAATACCAAAGATTCGTCTATCCATATGTTTTCCTAGAATGTAAGCTAGTCAAAAAAAGACTTTAAAAGCGAAATTTAAAAACTTTATGAAAGCAGTTTATCCAACTCATCGCCTGCAATTCTTCGAAATGCTCGACGTCCGTTCCTAACTGATAATTCTGCTACTTCCAGATCATCTGGAAGTAGTTCCCGATCTTCACCTGCTAGAGAATTAACAGCAAGAGCGAGTGCCTTGGTTAAAGTGAGATTTTTTTTATAGTTTGGCGCAAATCTATCTGTAATCGTTTCTGTCTCGCCTCCTAGAACTACATAGTCCGTTTCATCTTTGACTGTCCCATCGTAAAAGATATGAAACATTTGAGGCTGAATATCGTCACTTTCATGAGATATTTCAGCAACCAGAATTTCTACTTCCATTGGTTTCATTTCATGCGTGAATATTTGACCTAACATCTGCGCATACTCATTGGCTAAGTTTCTTGCTCCAACATCTTCTCGGCTAAAGGAGTAACCTTTTAGGTCTGCATGTCGAACTCCAGCAATTCGTAATTGATCAAATTCGTTATATTTTCCAACCCCAGCAAATGCAATTCGGTCATAAATTTCACTTACCTTGTGCAAGGTGTTTGATGGGTTCTCAGCAACAATTAGTATTCCTTGTTTGAAGCTCAAAGCGATAAGTGCTTTACCTCGGGCAATACCTTTCCGGGCATAATCTGCCCGATCCTCCATCATTTGTTCGGGTGATACGTAGAAAGGCATACTCATTTAGGAGCCTCCATTGCGAGCTTTTCGAGAATTAATTATTTCGGTAAAAGTATCAACGACTTCTGTATGCCCAACTGATGAATAGCCCTGATCACTAATACTGACGATCGTAGGGAAAACATCTCTTATTAAATCTGGCCCACCGGTTGCTGAGTCTTCATCTGAGGCTTCAAAGATCGCATTCGCTGCAAGTGTTATTGCGCTTTTAAGACTTAGTCGCTCTTGATATCCCATTTTTATTACGGTTGTTGCGTGAAGACTTCCTGAACCAGTAGTAGCGAATGAAGCTTCTTCGTAACGCCCCCCAGTCACATCGTATTGGAAGATACGGCCAGTACTTTTGAGAAAATCATAGCCTGCGAATATTGGAACTACAGCTAATCCTTGCATAGCTGCCGGGAGGTTTTGGCGAATCATAAGCCCTAGTTGATTGGCTTTACCTTCCAAGCTGAGAGCGTTACCTTCGACTTTTTCATAATGTTCTAATTGGAGTTGAAAAAGTTTAACCATTTCTATAGCAGGGCCTGCTGCGCCGGAAATCGCAACCCCAGAGAAGGTATCAGATTGAAAGACTTTTTCCATAGTTCGAAAACTAATGTGGTGACCGCTTGTAGCTCGCCGGTCGCCAGCTAGAACAACCCCATCGGTGTATTTAATGGCAACGCACGTAGTGCCATGAGGAAGATTTTCGATAATTTCATGGCGGTTTGAGATACTTGGAACACCAAATTTATCAATCAATGCTGAAAAGTCTGGTCCTGGATCGTTTTGTGGAGTAAATCGTGGCAAAGTCACAGGGTAATCGTATCCGCTTCTGTTACCAGTCCGCTACTGTCCGCCCTTCTGAACGTAAGATTTTACGAACTCTTCAGCATTTGATTCCAATACTGAATCAATTTCATCTAAAATTTGATCCAGTTCATCAGCTATTTCAGAAGAAATGTTACTGGAGGTCGGTTCAATTGTGGTTTCTTCAGAAGAATCTGATTCTGACGCCTGTTTATTGTCCGAGTACTCTTGATTAGCCATAATGTTTCCTTATACCGACTCTACTCCCGATGCACGGATAAGTCATTTATACAACGGTTTCAAGTGCATTAATTAGATCTCTTGGTGTAATAGCTTCAGACACTAGTCTGTCAATGTCACTTTTAGAGCCCTTCGATGGCTCTAGGATAGGTACTCGCTTCAAGTTATTGTCATCAAGCTTGAATACGATTGAGTCCCAATTGGCAGAGACTATTGATTCCGGCCACTTCTTTAAGCAAATTCCTCTGAAATAAGCCCGAGTACCACTAGGCGGATCAGTAACACCGTATTCAACTTCTTCGTTAGAGATTATATTTTTCATGCCTAGTTTGCCTACAATATTTTGTTCTTGGCGAATGTCATGGTACTGAACCGCTAACGATCGAATTCTGGGATCAAAAAATGATATCTTTTTTTTCTCGGCATATTGATCTAAGAGAATTTTCTTTGCTACCCAATCTATTTCTTTAAGTAATTTTTTCGGCTCTGATTCGAGTCCGGTGAGTATCCGTTCCCACGTTGCAATGATTTGATGGGCAACTTCACCTCCAGTGAATTCATCTCCTCCATCACCTATGTATTGCTTTGCGCTAGCAAATATTTCCCACTGGATTTCAAGAGCCGTAATGCTAGATCCGTCCTTCAGTAGCAAAGGCGCCTTCAATGAAAGGTCATGAGATACGTTTCTCATTGCAGCAACAGGGTTTTCAAAAAAATAGTTCTTGTGCAGGTAACTATCTTCAACCATGGAGAGTAAAATTGCTGTTGACCCCACCTTTAGAAAGGTAGCTGTTTCACTCATATTTGCATCGCCACATATTACGTGCAACCTACGATATTTTTTAGGATCAGCATGAGGTTCGTCACGTGTATTTATGATGGGGCGCTTCAAAGTGGTTTCGAGGCCGACTTCTTCCTCAAAAAAATCAGCTCGCTGTGTAATTTGAAAAGGAATCAGTTCACTATCAATCCCAGGGATTTCGCAACCGACTTTTCCAGAACCTGTGAAGATTTGTCGACTTATAAAGTGGGCAGTTGCATGGGATATTATTTCCCCAAAAGGTGTTAACCTATCCATCAAATAGTTCTCGTGGCACCCGTAAGAATTTCCCTTACCATCTGAATTATCTTTGTAAACGATAATCTCTTCACCCTCAGGTAAGTTCTGATTTGCGTACTCCATAGCTCTTTGGAGAATTATTTCGCCACTTTTGTCGTACTTCGTAACTTCTAAAGCATTGGCGCATTCGGGTGTTGAAAGCTCTGGGTGCGCATGATCAACATAGAATCTCGCTCCGTTTGTAAGCACGGCATTCACTAGATGCGTTTCAACTATCGGGGGCATCGACCCCATTGGGGCAAATCCTCTCGCGTCATTTCCTGGCATTTCATCCTGAAAATCCCAATGCACGGCGGGAGCAACCCCAGTATCATCTGCTATTCGATAGCGCTGTCCATAAGCATCAACAAGAATCGATGAAGCGTGTACCGGATTCTGTTCTACTACCCCACGTTGGATAATTGAATATTCTGTCTCAATGCCGCAGATTTTGGTAACGGCCATCTTCTAGAGGTACTGCCCTGAAGCATTCTTTGAAGTTTCAATTGAAGGTTCAGCGTTCTGCAATGTCCTAATAAAAGTTATTCGCTCACCTTTCTTTCCGGAGATTTTTGCCCAATCATCAGGGTTAGTTGTATTCGGGAGATCTTCTTGCTCGGTAAATTCGTTACGAATAGATTCAAGCAAGTCACCCAAGGTAATTCCCTTCTCGGACGTATCGATGAACCGTTTGATAGCAGTTTTTTTGGCACGGCGAACGATATTTTCAATCATGGCACCAGAAGCGAAGTCCTTGAAGTACATAGTTTGTTTATCGCCATTCTGGTATGTGACTTCGAGGAATTCATTTCTTTCTTCAATGGTATACATTTCTTCCACAGTCTTTTCAATCATAACTCGAACAGCTTTATCGATATCGCCTCCCCCTAATTCGTCAATAGCTGCAGTAGAAATTGGTAAATCAGAAGTTAGATAGTGCGAGAATATTGAGACGGCCGAATCTTCATTTGGCCGATCAATACGTATTTTGATATCAAGTCGACCGGGCCTCAGTATGGCTGGATCAATTAGATCCTCTCTATTAGAAGCTCCAACTACGATTACATTCTTTAAGGATTCAACGCCATCTAATTCAGCTAACAATTGGGGAACAATAGTTGACTCCATGTCTGAACTTATTCCGCTACCCCGAATACGGTAAAGTGACTCCATCTCGTCAAAAAAGACAATTACTGGCCAACCTTCTTTGGATTTTTCTCTTGCCTGTTCAAATATTAGGCGAATTTGCCTTTCTGTCTCTCCAACAAATTTATTCAGAAGTTCCGGGCCTTTGATATTAAAGAAATAACTCTTTTGCGAATCGACCCCATCTTTGTCACTTACCTTTTGAGCTAATGAGTTGGCTATTGCTTTCGCAATTAGAGTCTTACCACAGCCTGGTGGTCCATAAAGCAAAATGCCTTTGGGCGATGGCAGGTCATGTTCTTTGTACAAATCTGGGTGCAGGAAAGGCAGTTCTACTGCATCACGTATTTGTTGTATCTGATGATCTAATCCACCGATGTCTTCGTAAGTTGTTTCCGGCAATTCGTACAAAAGGTGCTGTTGCAATTCCGGTCTTGATATCACTTCAATTAAAAGATTTGTTTTGTTTGCTGAGATCATCGTTGAGCCTGGTTTTAAAGGCATTTCCTGCATTTCACTTGAAAGTTGCATAACGTATTCTTGATCTGCTCTCCCTTTTACAAGTGCACGTTTACCATCGTCCAGTATTTCTATTAGCGTCACTATCTCGCCACTTTTTTCTGCTGACCTTTCAAGGACAACATTCAAAGATTCATTTAATGCGACCTCTTGCCCTTCAACTAACGCATTTATATTAATTTCAGGGTGCGTGTTCACACGTAGTTTTCTTCCGGAAGAGTCAACATCGACAGTTCCGTCATCATTCACTCCAAGGAATGTTCCATAACCGACAGGTGGCTGACTTAACTTTTCTACTTCAACTTTTAGTTTCGCTATTTGGTTTCGTGTTTCTGCAAGTAATTGCGCTAACTTTTCGTTTTCATTTGCAGCTTTGGAAAGTAAGGCCTTAGCTTCTTTTAACCTATTTTCTAGTAATGCTATCCTTTTAGGGGCAAGGGAGTTTGACTCAGTAAGTTTTCCGTTACGTTCTCTTAAAGACTCTACATGGGCGCGTAAATCAGATATCTCTTCTTCGAGTTCTGTTACACGTCGTTTTGAGTCTCTGTTATCCATACATTTATCGTAGGAGCCTATACCATCAATGCCTCAGTAAGCGTGTGCTATTGAAATTTAAATACGGACTTTGACTACTTCTCAGTAAAAAGAGTTTCAACATCCACACATTTCTTATACCATTTGGTCATAATGTTCTTTGGGAATAGTTGAAAGGCATAAATGAAAGTTTGGATTGATCAAGATCTTTGCACAGGTGATGGATTGTGTGAGGAAATCGCGCCCGACGTATTTACTTTGCTTGATGATGGATTAGCCTATGTTAAGGAAGGCGATACTATTTATGCAGACCCCGGCGGACCTGAGGGTCTAGCAGTGGTCCCCGATGGTCAAGAAGAGGCGACCATTGAATCGGCTGAAGAATGTCCCGGTGAATGCATCTACCTTGAGGTCTAATCCCGACCTATGAACCTCGCTGAGGTTATAAATCCAGTGTGAGCAACCATTCGATGGTCTGGCCTAACTGCTTG
>CERW01023868.1_pt1 | contig 13262 bp, 9 predicted proteins | sample 530751 | NCBI WGS metagenome assembly CERW01 (sample SAMEA2620929, study PRJEB7988) | marine metagenome | biome: marine biome (ENVO:00000447); feature: surface water layer (ENVO:00002042); material: "saline water (ENVO:00002010), including plankton (ENVO:xxxxxxxx)" | depth 5 m | reverse complement strand
TGAGCATCAGTAGCTTTTTTTCTTGTACGAAATCTCTTTCGTTTATATTCAATTAATTCTTCAATAGGTAATTCTTCTGATGGTAAGTCTGGTATATCAAAATCTGGTTCTCTAGTAAGATCAGGTAGTCTTTCTTTTGCAGCATTTAATCTTGCTGAATATGTTTGATAAGATAAACCTAATGAACTTGCAGCATCATATCTATTAGGATGTTCATTGTCTGCTTCTAATACTTCATATAATTGGTCTTTAGTTAATGGACTTCTAGGCATACTTACTCCTTACATTTACAAATTTTTTCTTCTCTTCTTATTTCTTGTATAGCATCCAAACAACCAGCAATCATATTCATATAAGCACTGACAGTCATTGGTTTCCATATAGACTCATGATCTATACACACCCTTATCCTATCTCCAGTAGGAATAACATACACTTGAGTATCTTCAGTTATCTCAATCTGTTGTTTCTTTTTCATTCATCAGCTCCTTCAAAATTTTTACTTCATCTTGTAAGTAATCAATCATCATATCTTGACGAGCATCATCTGGTAACGAACCCATTTCACCTCTGGGCCATTTAATTCTAAACTCAGAGTTAAGAATAATATCTTTATCTTGTAGCTCTAGCTCATGCTCTAAAAAATTTAATCTTTCTGTTACACCAAAATAACCATACACTAATATCATAGCACCACCGACAAGACTTACTAAGTTTCTTAGTGGTATTGCTATAACGCTATTGTCCGATACATTTAAATTTTCTTTTGTCATCTTTTTGCCATTGCCCTTTGTCCAAACCAGAACGCTATAATGCAAGACACCATGCCTTCATCAAAGTCTGAGTATATTATGTGTAAGTTTTCATGTAGTTCTACACCACTTGTGTATGCTTGCCAGATAGTAATTGTTTTTGCAGTAAGATATGAAAACAAAAACAGATATGTAATTACCGGTCTGCAAGTAGCAGAGAATGTTGTTACCCATTTAGCTGACCCTTGTGCCAGGGTTTGATCATGTTTATAAATATTTTCTGCCTGTGCTATATCAGCTTGGGCATTTGCAATATTCATTTTATGTTTAGATTGTGCTTCGAGCAATGCAAGTTGTTGCTTATGAGCCTGTCGCTTTTCAAAAAATCCTAAAACTGAGGGGATTGTGCTTGAAGCAAAGCCTAATGCTGATCCGAGTAGTGCGATCATGAAAAAAAGTTCCCATAAATGCACGGAGAATTAAAGTTAATATCTTCTATATAGTATAACATCAAAATATCTAAAACCTTCTGTATCGCTTTCTATTACAGCGAGAGAGCTAGTTGTCTACTTTGTCTGTAGTTTCTATCTTAATTGATATGTTTTTGCCTGTTGGCACTTGTGATGTCACATTTATGTGTGAAGATGCACAACCAACTACAGTAAACATACAAACAAATACTACTGCTAATGATTTTTTCATTAGTTACCTCCAAAATATGTTGATAAAAAATTAGTAAGGCCAGCTGATAAACCACCAGCTGCAAAAATAATTCCAAATAGTAGACCTCTACCTCTAGCTACTTGAGTTTCCATGATTAACAATCTATCATTTAAATCTTCTACTTGATCAGACAGTCTGTTAACTGCTTCAATTAACTTGCCTTGTTCTAATGGAGTAAGACCAGACATTATTCGTAATCCACCCAGTCATCATTTAGTACCCACCCAGTATCAGGTGTGTATTTATATTTACAACCTTTCCAATCAGAAGGTAAGTCTGTAACATTTTCATAGTAGTTATAATCAGATCGTTTTAATTCCATTAACTCTAATACAATTTCATTATCTGCATTTCTTATTACTACTCTATCTTCAAGAAAATCTAACTGCTCTTCATCAAGAAAAACAAAAGTACATACATCTTTGTTTACTGTATTAATAATAACTTCTTCAGTTTGATTGTTACCTTCAGTATCAATGTAATTATTAATTAAAGTTTCTTCTTCATCTTCTTTAGTTTTTGTTAATACTTTAGTCATTTAGATTCTCCATATCTACATACTCATCGTTTTCAACAAAGCCATCTGTTTCATTGTAATAGTATTTGCATGGCATAAACCCTTCTGGAATATCCTCATCATTAACGGTAAAAATTTCTGTGTTGTTTATATTTAAATCAGATATTGTATATGTACCATTAACTATAATATTATTTTCATTCTGAACTATAACATCTTGATCATTAAATTTTTCTAAAACTAATCCAGTTACATCTTTGTCGTAATCATTTTCTTCACCCCATACTGCATTTTCATCATCAGGGTTTGGTTCTCTTGGAACATGAATTCTTTCTATAACATTTTTGTATGTAATTATTTTCATAATATATCCTATGTTAATTGTATTTCTGTTGCAGAAAGTGTAACACCAATTTGTTTTTGGTTTGTTCCTACACTATTAACAGAAAGTATATTGCCTGTAGTTGAATCTATTACTGCTAATTTTGCTGGTGTTAAACCACTTAAATCACTAGCAGTACTACCAGCTACTTTAACTAAAGCTGTATTGTTTGCTGTAGCTGATTCAGTTGTTATTCCAACAAAATTTGTAAAAGCATTTTGTGCTTCTGGCCCAATAAACCATGATGTTGGTTTACCGTTACCAGTATTTTGAGGGGAGCTTACGCCAGTATTAAAAACTATCCATTGACTTGCATCACCAGCTTTTCTAAAAGGCATTACTCCAGAAGATGATGCACTGTTAATTGCTATATTGTTTGTGTCTACAAATGTACCAGTTACTTGTGGGGTATTTGCATTGTTATTTGTAGTTGAAGTAGTATCTGTTACATAATGATAGTAAACCTTATGATCTGAACCAGAGTTGTAACCAATCATTAATATATATTTACCACTATCAAAGTCATTTATTACTTTACACATATTACCTTGACCAAAAGAAACGCTACCTCCACTATATAATGATAATGCTTCACTATCAGTAGGTGTATTTGTAGTTCCTTGTTTCATATCAAATGTAAAATATCTCATAGTTCCAGAGCTGTCTGGCCTGTATATAACTGCTAAACCTAATCTGCTTCCAACTGTATTTGATGGATGCAAACTTAAACCAATATTACTACCACCCATATTTTGATGACCACTATTATTACTTACATTTTGGAAAGAAGTAGCACTCCAACCAGCTGCAGTACCTGTGCCATATATTTTTGTAAGACCACCATGATTTGTATAACCGTTTCTCATATGAGCTAAATAAAATTCACGTTCTGTTGGATGTTTAACTAATTGAAAATAACCTTTATCTGGGTAACCATAAGAAGCACCACTATTCATTTGTTGTTCTGATCTACCTAATTGACTAGCAGTTTTATCAGAACCACTACCGTGATAAAAAGCAGCATAAGCTGTGTAACTGTTTTCATACCACTGTCCAGCACCACTTCCTATCATTATCCATTGTCCAAATCTTGTTACACTATTAGAAGTTATTGATGCGTTTTCCCATTGAACATCAATGCCGAATCTATTACCTGAAATATTTCTAAAGTATGTTCCTGACATAGTTACAGAACTACCTTGAGCTGTAAATGTTGAACCATCAAATGTATAAGTTTGATATTTATAAGTTGAATTAGTAGTAGTAACAACAAGCAACCAATGACCAGTACCATCTGGATGCTTACCTTCTGCTATTGAAAACCCACCAGTATTAGATGAGTATAGTGTATTGTAACTACCCCATGTTATTCCTGTTCCAGATTTAATACCTACTTTATAATTAATTTTAGATGTTCCGTTAGATGGATAAAACACAATGTACTTGTCATATTCAGCATTGTAATGAATTTCAGAACCACCAACACCATCATGTATTTTATCATCATTACTATTATCATATGCTAAAGATGAATCAGTTGTTATAGATATATTAGCTGTAATAAAGTTTCTAGCTTTAGCAATTTTACCATCATTTGTAATACCAACAGCGTCACCAGCTGTAATATTTTCATATGCTGTAAATTGTTTTACACCAGTAGGACCAGGCTTTCTCCATAAACTTGTTGCGCTTACAGCTGTACCTAATGAAACTTCTCCAGATGTACTAACTACTCCAGCATTATTAGTAAAGTAAGAAGAACCAATAGTCATTCCAGTTAAAGAATTATTAACTCCACCTTCAATAGTAACAGTAACAGGATTACCATTAGTTGCAGTACTGTCAGCTACACCTAAAAATAAATTACCAGTTAAGTTAGATGTTGTTTGTGTTGCACCTATAATTGCTCTTTTGTATCCAGTTGTTCCAGCTCTATACACAGTAATATCATTACCACCAGTAGTAATAAACGATCTAATTCCTGTGTTACTGTTATATGCACCAGCACTTGGCGTAATCATTTCTCTTATATTGGTTGATCTTGTTTCTGGATTACCAATACCATGTGTAACTTCTACCATTTTAAATTTATTAGAGTCTGAGTAATCAATCATACCAAGATATTGTTTTTTTGTTGTATGATCGTAGTACATATCACTAGCTTTAAATTCATATTTGTTAGAATAAGAACCACTTGTGTCCATAAATTGTGCAAGGTTTGTAGTTAGAGTTTCTGGTTGCCACCAAGTACCATTATTAGCAGATTGCATTTTAACGCCGATCATATTAACACCAGTGTCATCACCAGCAGTACTGTTTCTTCCTACATAAGCTACATCTATTCTGTCTTTATCTTTATTATATGCCATTCCAAGAACATATGTTCTACCATTACTTGGAGGTCTAAAGTCATATGTTTCACTATAACTTGAGTTACCTTCTTGAGTAGTATCATACTGTAAACCATATGTGTCATAACTAGGTTCACGCTTTAACCAACTAAATACTAAACCACCATCAGTGGTTGAAACATTACTGCTAGTACCTCTATATGTAGGTTTATTTTTACCATTAAAACATACAAGAATAGAACCAAATGCTGGATTGTATTCCATTCTTGGTATAGTGTCATGGAATCCACCTTGTTGTTGTTCGTAACCCCAGTTACTTCTAGCATATGACGTACCTTGACTATATCCTGTAGGATAAGCCCATGCGTTATGCCAATACCACATACTACTTCCGTAATATGATCTAAACATAAAGTTTAATCTGTTAGCGTTTCCATCAAAAGCAGCAGCAATACCAGCGTGACTATGGTTTTGACCACCACCAGCTATTTGATAATAATTACCTACAGTGTTGCGAATAGATTTTCCATCAGAATCTAAAACTGAAAACCATCCAGCTCCATACCTAGTATAACTAGCGTTTGTTCTTGTTATATAAGCATATACTTGATAGTTAGCGTAATTTTCACCATTCATTCCATCACCAGAACCTGTGCTACTATTCATTCCATTGTCTGGCATATATACTAAATGACTGTCACCTTCATCATAACAATAATCTACTTGTCCACTGTTTAAAACTTTAGCTGTACCCCAATCTATAGTTCTAGCAGAGTCATCAACTTTACCAGCTCTAACTTCTACATAACCTGACGCATTTCTATATAAAACAACAATACTATTTAACACTTCATTATAATGCCAACCTTTAATATTAGAGTTAGTAGTATCAACATCGTATTGATTATTGTTATAACTTACAGTTGCAACAATTTTTTCAGCAGTACCAGTTGATGTTAGGATACAAGGATCACCAGCAGTAACAGTACCAGAAGCGTTTACAGTTACAGAACCACCTGATGGTGGTAAATTTTTTAAAGAAGAACCATCTAATGATGTTGGAACATTAGCATAATTACCCATATAACCATGAGCAGAACACTGATAATAAAGTATAGGAGGTGTATCTTCATTTACTTCTATTTGTGTGTATGCTCCAGCAGAGCCTGGCGTACCAGATGTAGTTACATTTGTTGTATATGCTGTAGTTTTTGCAGCATCTTTATAAAATAATAATGGATGACCAGAGTTACTTGCATCAGATTGATCAAATTTATATACATATCCTGATGAAGATGTTACGCCATCAGCACCTCCAAATGTTAAAGCTGGAGATTCAACACCATCTATAAAATAACCACTACTACTACCATCACCATTATAAGGGTGACCAGATGTTTTACTTGCTACAGTTACAGTAAATGTTACAGGAGCAGAAGATGAGCCATAATCTGTTGATATAGATTTAGCTGATATTAATGTAGCATTTGTTATTGCTTTATCATTAGCGTCAAGATTGCCACCAAGTTGTGGAGTTGTATCTTCAACAACATTAGCCATTGGACCAGCTGGTCCTTGAGGTCCAGTAGCACCAGTCGGACCAGTAGCTCCTGTATTACCTTGTGGTCCTTGTGGTCCAGTATTACCAGTCGCACCTTGAGGGCCTGTAGCTCCAGTCGGTCCTGTTAAGTTAGGACTAGTAACTGTTTGTGTAGTTCCATTAGATAATGTGTGAACAATATCATATGTACCATTATTGTTATTAGTTAGAGCAATGCCTGTAATTGCTGTACCAGTTGCACCGGTAGCACCAGTATTACCAGTAGCACCTTGTGGACCAGTCGGACCAGTAGGACCAGTTGGTCCAGTGTTTCCTGTAGCACCTTGAGGTCCAGTTGCACCAGTTGCTCCAGTTGCACCTCTTAAATTTTGTGATGTAAAACTATGACTACTTCCATCAGAAAAAGTTAAGTTAATTGTTTCTGTATAATTATTATTAGATGTAGAAGAAAATCCTGTAACAGTAATACCAGATGTACCAGCTGGTCCAGTAGGTCCAGTAGGTCCAGCTGCTCCTTGCGCTCCTGTTGCTCCAGTAGCTCCTGTTGATCCAGTTGCACCAGCTGGTCCAGTAGGACCAGTTAAATCAGGAGTTACAATAGTATATGTTTGTCCACCAACAGCAGTAAACACAATATCCATTGTGCCATCGCCATTGTCAGTTTTAGCAACACCACTAAAACCAGTAGTAACACCACTACCATCTAAATCAGCAGTTCCAATAGAACCATCTGTTACCATTCTACCATGTACTGTAGTAATAGCCATTATTCTTCTCCTTTAGGATTCCTATCTTTAATTTCTTTTATAGTTTCTCTCCATGCGTCTATGTCGTGATATATCATATCTAATTGATCTGCTATTTTAGGGTATTCATTTTTTCTTTTTGAAGCATAACCTAAACTTTCTTCTCTTATTCTTTGCTCTAAAATACCAGCATCATTTCTATCAATATATAATTCATATCCTTTACTAACTTGACCAACAAATGGTATAATTAATTCATATGAGTCATCTATTTTATCTGGACTCATTTGTGATCCATATTCATTATCACCTAATACTTGCACATAATAACCATCAATAGGATTATCTAACTTATCTTGTTGTTTTTCTTTTTGTATTTGTGCTTGTTCTTGCTCTGCTTCGTACTTTTCTTGTACTAATTTACTTTGAGCTTCTAAGTTATCCTGTCTTTCTTGTAATTGTTCTGCTGTATATTTTGGCATTATCTTAATCCCCAGGCAATGATGTTAGCTTTTGTTAAATTACAAGCAGTACCATCATGTTTAGCATATAGTTTAAATCTAATTTGACTTGTTGTTTTACCAGTTGCAGATATTTGTGTAGGCAATCCAGAGTTTAAGTGCATATTAGACACAAAGTAATCTTCATATATATCGTGTATAACATACTCAGTACCTTCTGTACTTCCTGTTAAAGTACAAGCAGTTAACTTTCCATGTATACCATCAGATGAGCTACTAAAATATAAACTAGCCATAGCTATTGGAGCATGACCTTCTGATGTTGATCCTGTATTATCTGGTGCTGGTAAATCACAAGTAAGTTTTAATACATATGAGTTTGTTAAAGCAGAAGATGATGATGTTTCTACTACTTTAGTTTTGTTTACATCACCTCTAATTTTATTAGCTTGTAAAGAATCAATAACAGCGTCACGAATATTAGTAACTCCATTATTAACTTCAAAAGCTATAGTAGGTGTATGATTTGCGTTAGTTCTATCAGCTATCCAAAATCTATCAGCATTAACACCAAATGCTGTAGTGCTTCCAGATAATTCATTAGCAGAAGATATTAAACCAAAACCACTAACATACCCATTGCTAGAAATTTTAACAGCATACTTACCTTGTATTCCATTTATAGTAGAAGTATTAGTACTAATAGCTGTTGTATTGTTACCTACAGTTGAGCTTAATTGTGTAACTGTTGCTGCTTGAGCTTGAGCTGTAGAATTTGCAGATGCAGCAGTTGTACTTACAGCATTTAATTGTGATATAGTTGCTAATACACTTGTTCCAGTACCACCAGTAACAATAGATTCTAAATTAGTTAATCTTGTAGCGTGTGATGTTGTAGTACCATTTAATGTACTTACAGTAGCATTAAGTGAGTTATGCTCATTAAGTGTAGCTAATCTTCTTGTAGTTCCATCTGATTCAAATACTTGTGATTCAAGATTAGTAATTCTATTTAAATCTAAAGTAATGCTACCAGAACCTTGTACTTGTAATGCTTCTAAAGCAGCGACTCTTGATGTTAATGATGTAGATGCAGAACCATTAACAGTATTATCTAAGGATGATGTTAATGTTTCTAATGCTGTAATTTTAGTTCCTTGATCACCAATTACTTGCACACCATTTTGAGTAATAATATTTTCTAAAATTAATACTCTTCCATCTACAGTGTTAATGTTGCTTATTTGATTTTGTAGTGATGTAGATAATTGTGATGTATCTATTCTGTTAGTTGCAGATGCAATATCAGTAAGTAATTTATCTAAATCTATATTAGCTTGTGTTACTTCTGTACCAGATAAATCAATAATAGTACCTGATCCAGACGATACTGTTGAAGAAAAATCTCTAATTTCAATAGATGCACCAACAGGAGGTGCTGTAGTAAATGTTATTACATTGTCTGACAATGTGTAATTAGCAACATTTTGTAATACACCATCTATAATAACTAATATAGATAATACACTACTTGGTCTTGCAGTAAGAGTTAATGTAGTTTGACCAGAAGATGTGTATGTTGTTGATATAGGTTGTACCCTACCAAATACCAAATCCCATGCTGTACCAGTCCATATGCGTGTTTCTAACGCTGTTGTATTATAGTATAAGTCACCAACTTGTAGAGCTGTACCATCTGGCCTGTTAGTTAAATCAGACGGATAAGCTCCAAGATACTCAGTAATAGCACTTGTTTTAGTGGTGACATTACCAGATGAGTCAAAAGCCAATAGCTTCCCAGCCCTTGAAGTCGCAGTAGGAAGATTGCCTGGCGTACCTTCTTGCACTGGTGCTGAAATAGCTTGGTCAACTTTTAACTCCAAATCTTGTAAGTTTCTTGTGACTCTTGATAACTCAACATTTAAATCTTCAATGTCAAAAAACCCACCTGTGTTAAAGTCACTTGTTCTTGATATGGCAGTATCTCGTATAATGTCAATAGTGACATTACTTTGTGCAGTAGCAAATTGTACCTCAGTACTATTAGCTGTACCTACATTGTTTAATGTAAACTTAGTTCCTGTTTGTCCTACTAAAGACGATACATATGTAGCTTCTACATCATTAACAAATACTTTAATATCAGTAGCTTGTTCGGTAGCAAAAGGTACTGAAAATGTTTGTTGTGCTGTAGAGCCAACAGTATAGTCTACTCTTGGTGTTGTATCTGATACACTTATCGCCATAATGTCTTACTTTCCTCAATGTTAATTCTATTGCAACGCACTTTAATCTCCATATAAATATCTTCTGTCTAGCTTATCTGCTTCTAATACTTGATTTTGTATTTGTTTAGCAATAGGGCTTAAATAAAATAAATTATTAAAAGGTACTAATTGCCTAACTGCACTTGCAGTTTCTCTTTCAGTTTTATCATTATCACTTAAAAGTAAATCATATGCTTTATATAAAGCAGCATAACCAGTACCAAATCCACCACCTATTCTATCAATATTATCATCATATGACCATTTTGGGTCCATTCCTAACATTTGTCTTAAACCAAATTCATCATCTGTTAACAATGGAGCTAAGGTTTCTATTGATGTATTAAAATCTAACAACCAATTTGTAACACCAGAGTATTCTAAAGCTGTTAACATTTGTTCTTCTTCGTCTAAAAAACGATAATATGGATTTCTTAAATAATTTGATAAATAAGCTAAACCTATTACAGCAGATAACCCAGACCATTTTGATCTTTGTCTGCCTTGTGTAAATGCTTGTGTAATTTTTTGTGCAGCACCAATACCAAAAGACCTAAACTGAAATATTAAACTAAACAATGGTACATATTTTCTACCTAAACCAGAATATTCAGCTTGTAACTCTCTAAATCTTTCATATTGTGGTGCTAGTTCTTCTTCGGACATACCTCTTTTTTTACCATCTCTAATTGCATCATCAATATCATTCATTTCTTTTCTTACTTTAACAGCCCATTTTCCTCTAAATGGTACATTCATTGTGTTAAATAAATAATTTGGTTTTGATGAAATGCCAGGTATCATAATAGCTAATTCAGTTTGTTCAAATACAGCTATTTCAAATTTTTCTGCTAGTTTTTTATCAGTCCAATTATTAACATTACCAACATAAATAGACGCATCACCTTCTTTTACTACTTCCCAGTTAACGCCTGTTCTTTGTTCACCAATTCTAATAATATCTGATTTACTTAAACCTAAGTTTTGTAACCTTTGCCATTCTTTTATGTCTTTTTTAGGTATATCTGCTACATATTTTTTACCATTTCTAGTTGGAACATTAGCAGTAAGTTCTATTGAGTTTCTAATTAGCTGTGATGTTGTTAATGTACCAGCTAATTGTTTTGTCATAGTAGTCCAAGGTAAAAGTAAATTTGCTATGTGCATAGCATTAGCACCTTTTTCAGCTATATCTTCTATATTTTTTAAACCAAACTGACCCATACCACCACTTGGCGTTCTGTATTGATTTGGTTCCATAAACCTTGCATTACTTCCTAATACTGTTTCTATTGCTAAACCAATTTCTTTTGTAAATTCTTTATTTTTTTCTATTGCATTAATTAAATTTTTATTACCAGAAGCAAGAGCATTAGTGTATATACCTATTTCTTTTAAACCAATAATAGCTGCAAGATTACCTATATCTGGTATAGAGCTATATAAAAACTTACCAGCAAATATCATTGTAGCATAATTTTTTAACAATCTTGCTGTTCTAGCTTGTATACCAGCTGGATTACCATGGTTACCCATTCTACCTAAAACAACATCACGCATATCTGCTATGTTTAATTTAAAGTTTTCCATATCTTCATTAATTTTTGCTAAATGTTTTTTTGGTGCAGTAGATTTAATTATATTAAAATGTTTTTCTATTTCTAACATTTGTTTGCTAAGCATAATATCACCACCACCAAAATCATTCATTTTAATTAATGGTCCTATTCTTTGTATGTAATTAGCCATTACAGAAAAAATATCGTTATCAATCCATTTAAGCATTTTGTCTTTATCATGCCATGTTATTTGTCTTTCAATAAAATATTTACTTCTTCCTCTACCAGAAAGATTAATAAAATTACCTTCTAATGCTTCACCCATAATTCTACTAGCAGTAAGTTCAGCTCTTTCTCTTGGTGTAAGTTTACCAATATAACCAGCTGTTATTTCGTCTATTCTAAATTGAGATTCTAAATCATCTATAAATTCTTGTTTTCTAGCTACAGGAATTTCTCTATATAAATGTGGAAAATAACCACCACTCCTTACAGGCAAACCTTCTTCTTTAACTGACGCTAATAAACTTTCTGCATCATTTAATCTTTCTTTGTAAACTAATCTTTCTTCTTTAGTTTTTGCATTTTCTAATTTTCTGTTTAAAAAATTTATTTCATTTTGTATAAGTTTTGGCTCACCTATTAAATTTCTTTCAACTAAAAGTTTTTCAAACATTTCAGATATTTCAGTTATTACTCTTGCTGTATGCTCAACACCTTGTATTATTTTAGGATCAGAATTTAATCTTGTAGCACTTCCTGGGCTTTCTATTTCTTTAATAACTTGGTCATAAAATGGGCCTATTTCTATAACTTGTTTGTTATCTCCCATTATTTTACTAAAAGCATCTTTTGCTTTTTCTCTTTCTACACCTAAGTCATAAGCACCAGCTCTTAATTCTCCTCTTGCATATCCGTTAGGTAATGCAAACCCATCATAAATAGCTTCATTAATTTTAGGTATTAATCTATCAAACTCTCTTCTTGCTTGTATATTAACACCACTACCTTGTGCTTTTTTATCTGTTGTAAGCAATAAAGCACCATCACTAACTAAATCATCCATCATATATGACAACTCAGCTAAAGCATTATTGTATTCCACAGATTCAAATCGTACTGGGTTATTTGGTGAATCATATTTTGACACCATATCTTTTAAAAAGTCATAAGGAGAACGACCCAAACCAAAAGGTCTGCTTACAATTTCTCTTACTATTCTACCACCTAAACCACTTGTATATACTTTGTGTATTTCTTTTGCTTCAGTACCTTCAAAAACCCATTCAGTATCTTTATACTCTTGATACTTTGTTAAAGAATCTTCTGGTTTAAATGTAATTGCATTTGCAATATCTCTTTGATATTGATTTTCTAAAACAACTAATGCTGTTGATTGTTCTTCTTTAGTACCTTTTAATGCTAAATCTTGTAACTTAACTGGAACACCGTTATTAACTATTTCGTGTTTTAAAGTTCCAGCTTTTTCTGTTGTCCAAACATTATTAGTATTAACTGGTGTTATATCTGTAACATTATCTTTTGCAAAAGTTTTATTATTTTGTTGTCCTAATGTTATATCAGATTCAATTTTTTTTGGAGATTCTGGTGTAGGTTTAGGTGGTGGTGTGCTACCTCTAGGTGCAAACCCTCCTCTTAAACCATTTAAACCAGCACCCATTAAACCACCAAATAATCCAACAGTAGGTATCATAAACAATGCTTCATTACTTACCCCTGGCACAATGCTTTCTTGAGCTGTAGGATCAGCCCAACCTTTAGGTATTTGGTATAATGCTTCTGCTCCAGACACTCTTAATGCACTATCTGTAAATGCTTTAGTGGTAGATAGTATTTTACCACTTCTTAAAATAGGAACAAAGTAACTTAAATCACCACCAGCTAAGTTACCAATAGGATAAGCAAGTAATTGTGTACCAAAA
>CERW01147113.1_pt1 | contig 13305 bp, 10 predicted proteins | sample 530751 | NCBI WGS metagenome assembly CERW01 (sample SAMEA2620929, study PRJEB7988) | marine metagenome | biome: marine biome (ENVO:00000447); feature: surface water layer (ENVO:00002042); material: "saline water (ENVO:00002010), including plankton (ENVO:xxxxxxxx)" | depth 5 m | reverse complement strand
CAGGATAAATATCCAGCAGGAGAATCTAACCGAGATAATAAAATAAATGCTTGTAAAAATGGATGTTCTTTGGAACAACCAGAATTAATGCCAGCAAAAGATGATGATACATATGTTGATAGTAATGGAAGTTTGCAAACATTAGATTGTAATATTTCATCCACTAAATGTTTAGATGGTTATATAACAGGTTTAGGATCAAATGTAGCAACGAATGAACAAATAAACGGTTGTACAGCATGTGGTGGTGGTTCTGGAGGACCAGCAATTATTAGACAAAGTGGTTCAAATCGTAGTAGAAATATAAAAAGTTGTGATGATATTGATAAAGCTTATAATAATACAGGTCCAAATACAACAAGTTTAAAAAGTATGTGTGCAGAAGGTAGAAGAAAAATGAAACAATTAGATACAACAAAATTTGATTTTAAAACAAAATATGCTGATTTATCAACTTTAAATAATAAATTAGATACAACAGCAAAATCTTTTGAATCAGAATCAAATAGAATAGAAAAAATTAAAAAAAATATAAGAAGTCAATTGCATAAATTAAATGGGTATGAAGGAATGAAAACAATGGAAGGAATGGAAACAAAAAATATGGAAAAGTTACTTGCTGAATATAGTAGTATTCAAGCAGAGATAAATGAATTAACTGGACGTAAAAATAATAATAAAACATCTGAGGCACAATTGGAAGATGTAGAATTAAAAATTAAAAGTGAAAGAATGCAATTATATATATGGTCAGGTTTAGCAATTTTAACAATGTTACTTGTAATTCAAAAAGTCAAACAATAAATTTTTATAGTTATGTATTATATATATAAATGGTAAATCCTAGTGAATCACAAGTATCAAATGCAGAAGCAGAAAAACATCAATATTACACAACAATATTAAGTAGAATTACTGCAATTGAGGGAGAAATTTATAAAAAAATAACAAAAGGGCAAGGAAGTGCAACAGAATATACAACTTCATTAGAGCAATTAAAAAAAGCTCGTCAAGATACATTAAAAACTTTAATGACGATATACGAAGATGAACAATCGGGATTAATTAGTAATGCTCGAGTATTAACAGACCAGAAAACTAATTATGCATTATTAGAACATCAATTAAATGAATCTGAAAAGGAACTGAAAATTTTAAAAAATAATAAGTTAAATAAACAACGCTTAACAAAATTAGGAGAATGGGAGTATGATAGGTATCGTTCCCATAGAAATATATTAAAAGTAGTCGTGTATGGAACTTTAGCAATATTATTAATTTTAATGGCAATGACAAACATTCCCTTTTTTCCTTCAAGTGTAGGAGTATTTGCAATATTTTTAATATTGTGTATAATAGTATACTCGGTTATAGGAAGAGTTTATCAGAATATTAAACGTAGAAATCATAATTGGAATAAATTTGATTATTCAAGATATATGAAAAATGAACCAGAAAGAGATGGAAATGGTTCTTCAGGAAGAGGTTTGTTTGATTTAGATACACAATGTGCAGCAAAGGGATTCGTAAAAACAGCAACAGCAGCAGCCGACGCAGCCACTAAGGACTCATTTGCAAATATGATTATTCCCGAAACACTTTCAAGAACAATTCAACCTTCTAATAATAAAAACTATGAAAACTATTCAACATTATTTTAATGTATAATAATTATATATATAAATAATGGGAAAGTTGCAAGAATTACAACAGGCAAAAAATACAAAAAATAAAATAGATGATAGGATTATTACATTGGAATATAAAATATGTCAAGATAGCAATAATACTGATACAGTTTGTAATGCAGAAAAAAGAAACAGATATGAGAATAATGCGATAGAATCAATGAAATTAAAAAAAAAAGAGATAGAAATATTAGTATCAAGTTTAACAAATTCGATAAATCATGCATTATCATCTTCGACATGGTTAGGAGAAATGGATTCTTTATCTAAAATCCAGACAAAATATGAAAATAAATTAAATAAAGATATAGTAACTGAAGAACGTAAAAGTGCTATATCAAATAGAATAACAAAATTTTATGATAAAAAATATGAAAGTGTAAAAGATGTATCATATTATTTAAATATAATATATTGGATTTTATTTACAGTAATATTAATGATAATTTTTTGGAAGAAAAAGTTTGATGATATTCGATATTGGCCAATGATAGTAATGATGATGTTATTTCCATTAATATTTATGAAAAGTATAATATTTCAGTTACCAATAGTAAATAAACAGGTAAAAATTTCAAGTTTATTTGATTATATATTTGAAAATTTTGACCATTATAAAATAGATAATATTTATATAACAAGTATAATATTGATGTGTATTTTAATAGGTGTATATACGTTAGCGAGTAAATGGCCATTTAAAAATATGGTAGATTCGGTAGAATAAACATAAATTTTATATTAAATTATATAAAATTTATGAAAATAAATTTAAAAAGATATGAGCCCCCGAAACCTTTTTATAAGATGTCTATAGATGAGTTATTAAAATATAATGAGAAATGTAAAAGATTAGATAAAATTTACTTTACAAGGAAAAGGGGTGGAAGGAAAAGAAAGACAAGAAATAGAAAAAATAGAAAAACTCGTAAAAGAAAGAAAAGAACAAGGAAGATTTCTCTCCAAATAAAAAAAATAGAAGTTGAAAAATAAGAGAGAAAACAAAAAAATATGTAGAAATATTAATTTGTATGAGAATGTTCATATAAATTAACAAAATGAGTTACCAATAAACATCATGCCAATTAATCCTAATGAGAAACCTAAATGATAATTGAATTGCATAGTTTTATAAATATCCAACCAGGCTTGTTTTTCTTTGAATGAAGATAAATGATTAATCATATAGTCACTTTTGGGGTGTAAAATATAAAAAAAGTAATTGATAGTAAAAGAAGTGGATAATATGAAACATATATTAGATAATTTATTCATTTTGAATAATTTATTACTATTAAGAATGTAAAGTGATAAAATAGATATAATAAACCCTAATCCAAATCCTTTAAAATATATATTTTTTCTTTCTTCAGTAATTTGCATATATTTTTGTTTTTGTTTTTGATTAAGTAATTGAAATAACGGATTACTAAGAGTTTTTTTATTTACTCTAAAAGTCATAAAAATACTTGAAAATATGAAAGCACCAGCAATAATGCATGAATTAGTACAAACCATTATAAATTATATTAATAAAAATATTTTTTGAATATTATTATTAATCACTATCACTTTCTTCATCATCATCATCATAACTATAAATTATTTTCCAACCATACCAAGAACCACCTCCTCTTCCTCTTCTTTTTCCACAGACTTTATCTAATTGGTCATATAATTCTGTAGATTTAGGAGGAGTTTCATGAAATGTATTTTTATACCATTCACTAAAGTGGTCTCTAATTTCTGTTTTCTTAATTTTGTCATCATCACAGCCTTTTTTGATATTTTCCATAAAGAATTGAGTCCAAACATTTTGCTGTGCTTCATATTTTTTAGAAGCTTCTAAGACCATAGGACAATCTTTTACAATTCCTCCTGTTTTATTAACTATTTCAATTAATAAAGCTGTAAAAACTTTAACCCAATGAGGTAATCTATCTTTCATTTTCATATCTTTTACATAAATAGGCTTTTCTGGGTCACCTACTAATCCTTGTCTTTTTTTTAATTTATATTCATCAGGATCTACAAATTCACTAACATAATCAACCTGTCTAATTCTTCTCCACGTACCTTTATCTGTAGATTTAATTTTAAACAATCTATTAGTGCAACAAACAAGTTCAAATTGTGGATAAAATTTAATCATTTCTTTTGCATACATACCTCTACCTTCAATTTCATCACCACCAGTTAATTGTTTCATAATACCCTCATTTAATTCATCTCCCGCAGATGGTTCATCCATACTTACAAAACGTTTTCCTTTTAATTTAGTAATTTCTGGGGTAGGACCTCCAACGCCTTTTCTTTTTTGCGTAATTAACGCAATATTCATTTTATCTGCATAATCACCTAATGTTGCATTCATTAAATCAACCCAAATGGATTTACCATTACCACCACCACCTGTGTAAATAACAAATTTTTGATTTCTATTTTCTCCAATTAAAGTGGAAGCAGCATGGTCCCACATATATTGTCTTAGTTCTTTATTAGGAAATACTTTTTCCATAAAATCATCAATCTCACCTTTAATTTTGATATGTTCTTCGTTATTTTCATCAAATGGTTCATAATCATTATTGGTAGAGAAACTAACATAATCTTCGGGTTTCCCATCTCTAAAACATTTTTCATTAAAATCATAAACACCATTATCAAAACCAAGCAAATTTTTATTTTCATCCATTTTTTGTTGTAATTCATCATTATAAAAGTGTTCCATACATTCTCCCATAATAGCCTTTTTTTGATTATGTGATTTTAATCTTTGAGCAATTCTATTAAAAGCTGAAGCATTTTGTAGAAAATTTTCTCTTTCACCTGCAGAATATTCTTCATTTGTACTTTTATCTTTTTCTTGTTGAGCACTGTGTTGAAATAGTCCTTCAACATCTTGTGATAATCTAATTCTTAACCCATATCCATTATCACTAATTTTCCAGCTATGCTTATGATATTGAAACCATTTTTTCTCTTTTAAACTAACACAAGCAAATTCTCCCATAAATAAATTTTTAGCTAATATAGCAATATCTGTATCACTGCCGCCTCCTGGTAGAGTTTTATAAACTAATTTTTCAATACATTTACCAAGAATTTCTTTATATTTTGATTGATTAATACTTTTAGCCCAATAATGTATTGAACGAAATGTTTTTCCTTCGTCATTCATTTCATTCCACTTTTTATGTAATTCGGAAATAGAACCCCATTCAAATTTATCAGATTTTGCTGAAAATTTTACCCAAGTCCAAAATAGATTAATACTATCGGTATTATGTAATGCCCATCCAACTTCCATCCATTCTTTAAACGGATTAAAATAATTATCATCTAATATCATTGTAATTTGATGTAAAGTTTTAATATGATAATCTTTTAAATTCAAAACAGAAAATGTTTCATCAATTACACCATTTAATTCATTCATATTTAAAGGATATTTTAAATTACCTATAAAATTATTAGATAAGGATAAAGCTAAATTTTTGGTGTAGTTCTTTTTTTTTAGTATCTTTACTTTTTTTTTGTTTTTAAAATTTTCAGCTGTCTGGACATATTTTTGTTTTACAGATGCAGAATCTAAAATGTTTATATTATTTTTATTTTTTGCACTAATAATTGGTAACATTTCTTCAATATTAAATGTAGATTTATCCTTTATTTCAAAATTATATTCATCATTATCAATAGTAATATTAAAGATATATTTAATTTTATATGAGTCACATTTGGGTTTTCTAGAAGCATAAACTTGCCAATTATTTCTTCCAGATGATATAGATTCATCAAATATATCTTTCACATCATTGACACACCCAATACCTTCTTCCGAGAAAATTTTCATATCGTTTTTTTCTTTATCCATTAAAATATTTCTCAATGTCATTTGAATATTATGCATCATATTAATACACCAAACCATATGAATACCATCTTTTGTTTCTTTACCTTTATTGCAAACAGGTCCTTTTTTTTGGGATATAAATACTGGAAATTCTATTTTTTCATTAAAATCAAATAATTCTTGAAGAGATTGGCAAAATAGTTCAAGAACGGCTATGATATCATCTTGATCATATTGTCTTTCAGTAATTTCTTCTGGAAATCTTAAATCTAAATCAATTAACAAAGGACCCCCATTTTCTTTATCTTGAGATTCTGTTAGATATTCATTATTTTTGTTTTTATAAATATGTTTAAAATACAATTTCCAAAATAAATTCATATTTTCATCAGGGACATGATATTTTCCACCCCATATTTTTGTTCCATCTTTATCTTCACCCCCTATTCTTGTATGAGTAATTGGTTTGTTACTATTATCACTTGACTTAATTTGATGTAATTTTAAAAATTCAGAAAATGTTTTACATTTTAATTTACTCATTTTATAATTCTAATATATGAATATATTTTTTAAATCAATTTTAATTTATCAGTAATTTAATTACTTTTTAGATTTTAAACTTAAATATGCTGTAAAATTAAATAATATATGAGAATAATTTAAATATTTCTAAATAAATATAGTTATATGTCGGGTAAAGAACCAAAAAAAATAACAATGTCAAAAGTAAATAAAAGAAGATTACAAAAGGATATAGTAGATATTATAAAAGAACCCTTGACCGATAATGGAATATATTATGCTCATGACGAAGAAAATATGTTAAAAGGTTATGCTATTATTTTTGGACCTGATGATTGTATTTATAGATATGGTGGATATTGTTTTGAATTCAAATTTCCTTATGATTATCCTTTTTCTCCTCCAAAATTAAAATACATTACAAATGATAATGTTACACGATTTCATCCTAATTTATATAGAAGTGGTAAAGTTTGTATAAGCATTCTCAATACATGGAAAGGCGAACAATGGACTTCTTGTCAAAGTATTAAATCTGTTTTACTAATGTTAGTTACTTTATTACATAATAAATCTTTACTCAATGAACCTGGAATTAAAGAAACACACAGCTCTTTTAAAGCATATCATAATATCATTACTTATAAAAATTTAGAAATTGCTATTTTAAGAAATTTAAAAAAAGAAAAACTACATCTAATGGGTAAATGTAGTGTCTTTTATCAAATCTATATTAATCATATCAAAAAAAATAAGGATAATATTTTAAATTATATACAAAAATTAAAAGAAAAGAATAAAGAAAAAAAAGAAATAACTGCAAGAATTTATAATATGTCTTGTGTTATTGATTATACAAAGTTATATATCGAGTTTGAAAAAATATTTACTGAAATTTAATTAATTAATAAAATTGAAATAAATATATATTGTTTTATATTATATAAAACATGCATTTCTGTCCAAAATGTGGTAATATGTATTATTTAAAATTATTAAAAGAAGATACTGATAAATTAATTTATTATTGTAGAAATTGCGGTAATGAAGATACATCTTTAGTTCAAAATTTAAATAACTTATATGTCAGCAAAACTGAAGTTAAAACTAAAATGAATTATAAAAATGTAATAAATAAATACACAAAATTGGACCCAACTCTTCCAAGAATTCATAATATAGATTGTCCAAATGTCGAATGTCCAAGTAATTTAAACAAATCAAATACAGAAGAAGGTGAATCTAAAGGAGGAGAATCAAAAAAAAATATAGATAAAGAAATATTATATATACGTTATGATGATAAAAATATGAAATTTGTATATTTATGTGCAAATTGTGATACTATATGGAACACTGAATCTAAATAATAAAATTGAAAACAATATAATAAAATTTTTATTATATTAATATAAATGAGTTCTCAAGGTTTAGAAGAATTTGATGTCGAAAAACAATTAAAAGAAAATGAAGAACCTATCGTATTATCTGAAAAAGATGATTTTGATGATGATTTTGATGATGATATGGAAGATGATGTTAAAGATGATGTTAAAAATAATGATAATGATAATAATGATAATAATGACGATGATGTAGAATCTAACTCTCCAGAATCTAAAGATGCAGACCCACCCCAAATATCTATCAAAACCGATAATTTCATTAACAATGATGAATTAGATGCTATTTCAAGTGATGAAACCGATAGTGACGATGAATATGAAGAAAATATGAATAAATTAGAACAAGACATAAATAAAGATATGATATTTTCATATCACCCTGAAACAAAACAAATTAATTTTAAAGAATTAATTACTTTGTCAAAGGTTGCAAGAAATAAGCAAGGACATATTATAGACCCATTACATACCACTATTCCATTTCTTACACGTTATGAAAAAGCAAAAATATTAGGACTACGAGCAAAACAAATAAATCATGGTTCAAAACCCTTTGTTGAAATAAATAGAAATATAATTGATGGTCATACAATTGCTCTTATGGAATTAGTTCAAAATAAAATACCTTTTATTATCAGACGACCTTTGCCTAATGGAGGTAGTGAATATTGGAAAATTTCTGATTTAAAACACTTAGAATAATAATTAAAAAAAAATTAAATTTTAAATTTTTTTTAACGATTTAATCTTAAAGTAGATAGACGTTTAAATGTTTCTCTTCTTGTCATTTGGTCAGCTGTATTTATATAAATATTATTATTTGAACCACCGTCTGATAAGACATTAGGGCGACTTTTTTGAACAACTGAACAATCTCCACCAATAATATTGCCAAATTGGTCTCTTTGTCCCACTGTTCGTAGTAACAAAGGTCTATATAATTTCAAATTTGTAGCTGTTGTATTAAATCTACCATAAGGAAACTTATTGTTTTTACATATAAATATTTCGTCTGTTACAAAACCATTTATATTAAACGAAGGTGCTGTTCCTGCATCACTTAACTGTGTTATTAAACCATCATTTAATAATAAATCCGACAACCCACTCCATCTACATACACCTGATATTTTATATTTATACTTGTCAAATATTCTTACTGAGTTATCAATAAATGTATATATTACATCATCGCCAATTATATTATAATTTAAATTTGGATGACTAGTACTATTTACTAATGTTACTATCTCAGAAGTAGTTGTGTTTTCTCTGAGCACGCTCCAAATAATTTCTATTTTTTTTCCTACTTCCCCCCCATAGGCTACTGTTTTATTAAAACCTACATCATCTTGCAAAAATTCAAATCCCTTCCAATTTAATTCAAATGATGTATTATCACTATTAAGTTTTGTAGTTATATCAGTCTCTCCCTCTTCATTTATAGGTATTATATATTCTATGTTCGGAATATTAACTAATAATACTTTTAAATTTGATAGTCCTATTATTTTATTATTCATACTTTTGTTTTGTCCTCCATTGCCATTTAAACCATCATCCCAAAATTTAATTTCTATATCATATAAATTATTCCAAATTCTTCTATCTGTAGATATTTCCATTCCATTATTTCTACTTAGTTTTTGATTTAAAGGAATATTCATACTAAACCTTTTATCAGGCTCATCCGGATTTGGTACACTTAAACCACCATTATTGCTTGTCGGTAGTGATCTATCACCGATAAGAGTTGATCTGGTTATTCCAAAAGGATTATACGTGTTATTATTACACTTAAGTTCAATTATTGCATTTTCCGCACCAGTTGTATTTATCGGTCCTAATTTTATTGGTATAAAATTCTCACCTAATACATCTATAATAATATTAGATGTAGCTAATACATTATTTTCAGTTAATGCTGATATAGCAAAACTATTTTCATTACTATTTAGTAAAATATATTTTACTTTTTTCTTATTTTCATCTGTAAAATTAACACTGATATTTGAAATTGATAATATTTGAGATATTGTAGTTTGATAATTATATTCTATCGGTATATTCTTTTCCGTAATATTGTTGAAAAAGTAATCATTAATTGGTTTATATAATCTCCAATAATCCGGAATTAAATTATTTTTTAAATTTAATGTAAATGGTCTTAAAAAATTTATATTTTCATTATTTAAAGATTTTAATTGGACACTATTAATGCTAATATCAAACATGTTCGTAGACTCAAAAAATATAAATAATTCATCAGTCAAAGTTACATTAGAATCATAATTCAAAACTAAAGTATTATTTTCATATAAGTCTACATTAAAAATATTATTTGAATCTTGCAGAATTTCAGCTTTGACACCCTCGCTCCCAGTCGAAACGTCTGTTCTTGCATAATTTCCAACATATGAATATATGAATCCTTCAGGTTGAATTAATATTGGTGCATAACTTATATCATTTTGATATGAATTTGCGTTAAAAATATATGATAATTTAGTATTTATATATCTGAATGGTTGATAATTCAGAGGCGTAGAAGATATATCAATATATTGACCACCAGTGGAGGTAAGACTAAATGTTTTTTCTTGATACGGATTTTCATCTAAACTGATATTAAGTTCAGCATCAGATATCGTTTCTTGAGCTGTTGCTCGCGATTGAACTTGAAATACATTACAACTTAAATCATAAACTTCTTCATTTCTTGTATTACTCAATGAAGTATCTGTTATGTCATGTGTTGCAGTATGTAGAGATAATCCAGATGCAACATCAAATAAAATTATATTTTTTTTTGTTATATCATTATTACTATCAATATCACTCGATGTCCATTCTAATTCTATATTCTCTGTATCTCTTGTCGCATTTAAACTTGATTTTCCTGGTGGCGTAGCAGTACCACTCATCCCATCATGTCTAAAAAATGTAACTTTTGAGCCTTGTTGATTTGTTATGCTAATATTTTTTCCAAATGTATATTTTATTTTATAAGATTCACCACTTATTGGAGGAACTAATAATTTATAATATACTTTAAAATGATTATCTACAATATCAGTTAAGGTTCTTTGAGTATCATCTGTAAAATATTGAGAAACATTGGTATTAAAATCCTTCAACAAGCTAATTGTATTACTATTACTAACACTACCATAATATGGTTTTAAATTATTTCTTGGTAAATCTATTGTGTTTGGAAATCTGGAATATCCTCCACCATTGCATTCAATACCATTCAAATCTAAATAATTATCAACAAATCTATAATTAAATTTACCATTTTTACCATATATTCTAACCTTTGTTTTTCTTGGACTATTTAAACTACACCACAATATATTATTTAAATTGTAAGTAGGATTCGTAGTTGAATCTGTTCTTGTAACGCCATTATCGCAATCTTTATTTTTAAGAGTAGTATTCTTATTCCATCCGTGAGTAAAAGAAGAAGAAGAAATACGAGTCTGAAATTCTCCAGAGCCAAAATTATCCCCATAATAACCTATATGATTTGATGGTGTAGAAAATCCCATTTGACTGTAATATCCACCAATTATTTTTGTTACTGTTACTCTATTAATAGTTTCTTGATTACCCGTTCCTATCCATTTTTGTAAAACTTTATTTATAGTTCCATTATAAACTAAATCATTATATATTCCATCTGTGTCCATTAATCGGTCATTATTTGTCCAATATCGTATTGTCATGATTTTTTCTGTTCCTGTGTTATACGTACCATTTGTTAGCCCAGCAGTTCCTTCTGAAAGTACGGTTTCAGTCGATGACGTAATATACGATACAATATAATCCTGATTCACGTCTGCGCCGGGACTGCCTGTTAGTCCAGACACAGTGACAAAATTTCCTACTACAATATCTGCTGGAGGATGTGTACACGTAACTTTTGTTGGAAAAGTCAATTTGCGGGTTGTTCCTGTGTTATACGTCCCATCTGTTAGCCCAGTTCCTTCTGAAAATACGGTTTCAGTAGATGACGTAATAGACTCAACAACATACGATTGATTTACGGCTAAATTGGCGGCATTACCTGTGTGTCCAGACACAGTGACAATATCTCCCACAGTCAGGATTCCCTCTTCTGCTGTAGAATGTGTAATCGTGACTTTGGTTGGGTTGTTTGTCACATCGACACTGGTTATATCGAGTGATTTTGTTACTTTAACCTGATTGAGGGAAAGAGTTACTGTGTCTGGACCCAATCCAGTTATTATACTAATTTTTAAGTTATCATGATATGTATTTGCTTCGGTGCTTGGAATATGTGCTAATTTATATTTTCTACTATTTATTGTTAAATTTTCACCAAATAATTTAGTATTATTTACATCTAAATATAAAAAATAATCCAAAGTAAAATCTAACATATCTTTGGGACCAATAATATCACATTCATAAATATATTCTACTAATGTTGCATAACCACCGGCACCTGCATTATCTGCTGTTCCATTAAATGTAGTAAAATCTTTCAATTCATTTTCTTGACTACTCTTTAATCTTAATGTTAAATAAAAACCTGTTTCATTTATATTATCTTTAATTTTATCAGTTGATTTTGCATTTGATGAAAAAGCATCTACATTATAACCATTAAAATCTAATACAATTATATTTCTTTGTTGGGATATATCAACTAACATTTTTTCATTTCCATGAGTTTCTCCACCTGAAAATCCGTGCGTATTTCCCAAACAACTTCCCCATTTAGGCCAATTTGTTGCCGTAGCTCCTACATTAAACAATGGAAATCCCCATATCCAACCTAATTGTCTTCCATCATTATTAGTAGCACTACCTCCTGTAAAAGCTCCACCTTTGTCATAAAAAATATAATTACCATTTGCTGGAGAAGTACTACCATACCATTGTCCGTCATTACGATAATATAAAACCCAGGTTCTTAATTTTGCGGTGGGTAATTCATTTCTATTTTTATACAATTCTATCCATTCTCCTTTACTCGAAATTTTTTTTCTAAATGAGCTATATTGCGGATATTTTAATCTAAAACTATGTACACCTGTAAAACTTGTTGTTGCCATTTTATTTTATATATCATTATAAGATAAAATTAATTATTTGGACAATTTCTTGAACCATTTGAACCATTTGAATATCATAATCCCAATTTCATAAATCCTCTCGCATAATTACCAAAAAATGATGAAGCAGAATTTCTATTATTTATTGCATTTGAGTATCTCATTTTTGACGAGCCTTGATTTTGTGACAATACTGTTCCTATTTTACATCTCTTTTTTGTACAATATATATCTTTTGGTAATTTCACAAATACTTTTTCACTTTTTCCACTTACTATAGGCAAAGTATTTTTAAAAACACTATCTGAAACATTATATACAGCTTGTATTTCATAACACGCTTTTGTATTTACTCCTTCACTTAAAAATCTTTTAAATACATTATTTGGTGTATGATATATATTAGAACCTCTATCTACTTCAATTACCGTTTGATTACCTTCTAAATCATATTGAATTATACTTTCTATATAAGTTTCTGTAATTCGATATTTTAAATTATCTACACCATTTCCAGTTATATCTTCTGTAAATGGAGGAACATTTATATCTATTTTGTCCCATGTTATTGTAGCTTCTTGGTTTAATCCTACTTTTCTTTTTGTTAAATTTACATTTTTTGGCTTTGGCCAGCCTATAGACAATACGATATTTGATGGCATATTTATATATATATATATATTAGTAATTAATTTATTATTAATATATTAAAAAAATCTTATAGCTTAAGAAGTAATATTGATAAT
>CERW01036764.1_pt1 | contig 13371 bp, 23 predicted proteins | sample 530751 | NCBI WGS metagenome assembly CERW01 (sample SAMEA2620929, study PRJEB7988) | marine metagenome | biome: marine biome (ENVO:00000447); feature: surface water layer (ENVO:00002042); material: "saline water (ENVO:00002010), including plankton (ENVO:xxxxxxxx)" | depth 5 m | reverse complement strand
TTAATTTCTCATAATATTGGCGTTATTGCTGAAACCTCAGATAGAGTAATAGTTATGAAAGACGGAATGATTGTTGAAAATGGCTTTACATATAATGTTTTAACAGACCCTAAAGATAAATATACAAAACATCTTCTTTCTTGCATTCCGCCATGGTTAGAGGGCTAATGAATGAAATTTAAAAACAAAGAAATACTTTTAATTGATAATTTGAAATTACACTACGCTGAGACTGGAGGTTTTTTTAAAACCAGTAATATTATAAAGGCTGTTGATGGCGTTTCTTTTAGATTAATTTCTGGAGAAACTCTCGGTATTGTTGGTGAATCAGGGTCAGGTAAATCTAGTATTTGTCGTCTTATATTAAACCTTATTGTCAAAACATCTGGAGAAATTTCTTGGTTTGGTAAAAATTTAGATAACTACTCAAAAAAAGAAATGAAGGATTTTAGAAAAAAAGTTCAAATAATTTTCCAGGATCCATATGGAAGTCTAGATCCCAGAATGACTATAGGAAGTATAATTAGAGAGCCTCTTGATATTTTTAATGAAAAAATTTCAAGAAAAGAAAAAGATATAAAGATTTTTCAAATTATGAATGATGTTGGCCTCACAAATGATTTATTTAATAGGTATCCTCATGAATTATCCGGTGGTCAGTGTCAAAGAGTTGGGATAGCTAGAGCTTTAATTAACAAACCATCAGTATTGATATGCGATGAACCTGTTTCTGCTTTAGATTTATCTATTCAGGCACAAATCTTAGAGCTTCTTAGCGCTCTTAAAAATAAATATAAATTAACCTTAATTTTTGTTAGCCATGATCTATCTGTTATAAAATCAATATGCGACAAGGTTATAGTTTTAAAGCATGGTTCTATTATAGAAAATCGTGAGACTAATGATTTATTTAATAATCCTAAAGATGATTATACTAAGAAATTAATTTCTTCAGTTCCCTCGCCTATTCCTTTAGGATGATCTAATGGATATAAAATCTCAAATACAAGCTGTTGTATGGAAGATCAATGTTAAAATTGGCGATAAAGTTAATGAAGGTCAAGAAATTATAATTCTTGAGTCTATGAAGATGGAAATACCAATAATATCAGACATATCTGGTATCGTTAAAAGTATACTTGTTGAAGAAGGTGATACTATAGACGAAGATCAAATAGCAATTATTATAAAGTAATCTATTGAGCTCTTGGAGCAACTGCTAATATAGTTTCAGCACCAGATCTTTTTCTACTTATACTAATAATCGCAGTTCTTAAATCTTTTTCATAGACTAAAAATATTTGGTTACCTTGCTGTTCCATTATTAAAAACCAGCCTGTATCCGGCATATGTTCTTTAAAATAATTAAAAACAGAATTAGCATCTAAGCCAGAATTAAAATAAATTTGACCAAACCAATTTTCATCACTTCCAACTACTACAGACTTTGTTAAGTCAAGATATGTCTCAGGAGGAAATGCGACATCACTAAATTGATTTAAAACATCTTCTTGTGTTGGGGCTTGATCAGCAGAAACATCAGCGCTAGTTACAGATGAACCACCAGAACCAGTAATTGATTCAAGTTGTGCACATGAAGCTAGAAAAATAAGCGAAAAACAAAGTAATAAATTACGAGATAAAGACATTAATGACCTCCAAAACAAATAATATTATTAAATTAACCCTGAAATAATGAGTCGGTCAATTACTTGTTAAAAAATGCAAACCAAAGATGCTAGTATCATTATACTCCAAGAACCTAAAGCTCCAACCATTCTCGGAATATTATCTGGACCTAATCCTTCTTCAGAAATTAAACCATAGGCATGCGCTATACGACTTAAAATAAAACCTATTCCAAAAATATGAACAAGAAATTCACTACCACTGTATTCCATAAGAATTAAAAGAATTATCATCAAGGGGGCGTGTTCAACAAGATTTCCAAACGCTCTTGATCTTTTGACAAGAATATCATCATCACCACCCAAAGCATTTTTTGTTTCCATTCTTCTAAAAGCTGTATTTAAAGCTAATGCAACAGCCATTATTACTAGTACTCCTGCATAAAAAGCTGATCTGTTTAAATCATCCATTTTTCACCTATATAAAAGTTTTTATAATTACCCTATGATTCTGTAAAAACAGCAATATTTAACATTCTATTTTTAATTATAAAAATTTGTTATAGTTTAAATCATGTCATTAACTTTAAAAATAATCATCGGAATGGTTTTAGGTTTTCTTACTGGCCTATTTATAAATATTTTCTCATTAAATAATTATTATTATATTAATACTTATTTTGTAGGAGGTTTATTTGATGTAATAGGATCAGTTTTTATTTCATCATTAAAATTAATGGTAGTACCTCTCGTCTTTTTTTCTCTTTCAACAGGTGTTGCATCATTTGATAAAGATAAAAAACTTTCTCTAATAGCATTTAAAACAATTTCTCTTTATTTATTTACAACTGCAGTGGCTATTTCATTAGGCCTATTGGCTGCATTTATTTTTTCACCAGGAGTTGGTTTAAACTTAACAACATCGATCGAATATATAGCGCCCTCACCTCCTGGGGTTAAATCAGTTATTATTGACATTTTTCCTACAAATCCAATCGCAGCCATGGCAGAAGGTAAAATGCTTCAAATTATTATTTTCTCTATATTTTTTGGCGTGGCTTTAAGGTCAATTAAAGATACAAATTCTGAATTAATAAAGATAATGGAGGGCGTTACAAATGTTGTAATGAAAATGGTCTTTATTTTAATTAATTTAGCGCCCTTTGGTGTTTTTTGCTTAATGGCTAACTTATTTGCTATTCAGGGTGTTGGTGTTATTGGAAATTTATTACAATATTTCTTACTCGTTATTTTTGTACTTCTTATACATGGATTTGTTGTTTACCCTTCCTTATTGTATTTTTTTACTAAAATTAAGCCTTTAAATTTTTACAATAAATTAAGACCTGTGATGTTATTTGCTTTTTCAACATCATCTTCAAATGCAACAATGCCAGTGACATTAAAAACTGTCACTCAAGATATAGGTGTTAATCCAAAAATAGCATCTTTTACTATACCATTAGGCGCAACTATTAATATGGACGGAACTGCAATTATGCAAGGTGTAGCAACTATCTTTATTGCAAATGCATATAATATAGACTTAACCACTCTTGATTATTTGATGGTTATACTTACTGCAACAATGGCATCAATTGGTACAGCTGGAGTTCCCGGTGTTGGTTTAATTATGTTGGCGATGGTTTTGGCTCAAGTAGGCCTTCCAACGGAGGGTATTGCTCTTATTTTAGGAGTTGATAGACTGCTTGATATGATACGAACAGTCGTTAATGTAACTGGTGACAGTACAGTCTCTACTATAGTGGCTTATTCAGAAGACGCCTTAGATAATAATAATAAATAATTAATAAAGTTGGGAGAGAGAAATGAGAAGTGAAGCAATTGTAGAGTTTGGTAAACCCTTAAAAACTATAGAATTAGAAACACCTACCCCTAAAGGAAAAGAGGTATTATTAAAAATAACGCATAGCGGGGTTTGTCATTCTGATGTCCACTTACATGATGGTTTTTTTGATCTTGGAGGAGGAAATCAGTTACCTGTTGGAGCGGCGTTAAATTTACCTCATGTTCTTGGTCATGAAATTGAAGGTGAGGTTGTGAGTGTTGGTCCCGATGTTAAGGATATAGAAATAGGATCAAGTGTAGTGGCCTATCCCTGGATTGGTTGTGGAAAGTGTTCTACTTGCGAATCCGGTGATGAGCATTATTGCAATAAACCACAGCAATTAGGTATTCAATTACCAGGAGGTTTTTCTGATTATTGTTTAATACCTGATTCAAAATATGTTTTAGATTATACAGGAATTAGACCGGGTTTAGCAGCAACATATATGTGCTCTGGATTAACGGCTTTTGGAGCATTAAAAAAATTAGTTAATATTTGCGATGATGATCATATCTTAATCATGGGATTGGGAGGTGTTGGAATGATGGGTTTGCAATTTGCAAGGTCATTATTTAATTGTAAAATTTTAGCTGCGGATATTGATCCTAATAAATTACAGGCCGCTAGAGGCGGAGGTGCTGATGAAGTGTATGATACCTCTGATGAACTTTCTATTAAGAAGCTTATAGAAGATACTAGAGGGGGTGTAAAAGCATGTGTTGATTTTGTTGGTGCAGAAAAAACATTACAATACTCTCTTGATTCAACAAAAAAAGGTGGTCAAGTTGTTGTTGTCGGTCTTTTTGGTGGAGCTTTTCAAATGCCAATTCCTATGTTTCCTTTATCTGCTAAAAGTATAGGTGGCAGCTTTGTCGGTAACCTAGAGGAAACTAAAGAAATGTTAGAATTAGTAAAATCCGGAAAAGTTGACCCCATTCCTGTTGCAAATAGAAATATGAATGAAGCTACTCAGACACTTGATGATTTAAGGCAAGGGGCAATTACAGGAAGAATAGTTCTACAACCATAGAAAAAGATTAATTAAGAAATTCGGGGGGATTTTATGATGAAGAATTGGAAACATATTAGGACAAGTGAATATAATTGGGATTTTTTTGGAGACAAGCATGGAAGAGAGACTTCCAAAGTAAGAACTTTCAATGAAGGAAATCAATTTATTTGGGAGGCATCACTTAAGCCAAACTATGTTGCTGAGTCTCATTGGCATCCATATGATATTGTTCAAATATTTTTAGAAGGTGAATTCATATGTGAAGGCGAAGGATCTTTTTTTCCAGGCGATATTCGCTGGGTAAAAGCTGGTCAGTCAACAATAGAGGGTGCTGGTAGTGAAGGGTCAAGGTTCTATTTAATTGCCCTTGGCGGAGATATACCTCTTATGTGGGACGATTTATATGCGGTTCCAGAAAAATTAGCGAATGAATTAAAAGAAAGGGGAAATCCTGTTGGTAATGCTAATATAAATAAAGTTCCTTTTATTCCCTTCGAAGATGAAAATGGTCGTCCTACTCAACCAGTTCAAGTAATATGCGATGAGTCACCTTATGTTGTTCGAACAACTTTTGAACCTGGCTATACTGCCTCTGATCACTGGCATAAATATGATACCATGTACTTCATAATGGATGGAGAGATGTCCTTTGGAGAAGATGAGCCAATTTATAAAAAAGGTGATATTAGAGTCGTAAATGGCGGTTACTCTTATGGACCAGAGAAACCTGGTAATGAAGGGGTCACATTCATATTAATTTCTAATGGTGGACCTATAGATTTAAATTGGTCTGACATTAAAAGTCCGCCTTTAATATAATTTTATTTTTTTAAACCCTTACCAGCAAACCAAAACATTGGAATTGAAAGTGAAGAAATTAAGGTAAAAAATAATAGCGTCTTTGTATAAGGTTCTGAAATAGGATTAATCGCGGTTTCATTGTAAGAAATTAAAGTATCCAGAATGATTCCTGTTCCTGTTGTTCCAATGAACATCCCTATCATGTTCAAGTTTAATATAAAAAAAGCTATTACTGTTGCTTTCATATGTGCTGGAGCCAGCTCTTGAACAGTAGCAAAGGTTGGTCCATAAACCGATCCTAGTTGAAAAGAACCAGCCATCATTGCAATCCAAAATATATAAGATTCAGGTGAAACAATCCTCCCAAGTATATTAAGGGGAAGTAGCAGAAGCATGACCCAAAATAAAAACATTGGACGACCTAAATTATATTTCTTTGAAAACCAATCAGAGCCCAATCCGCCGAACAAGTTACCCAATATTCCAAATACTACAACAATATATCCTGTATATTGAGCGATTTCAGCCTTATCAAAGCCTCTCTCTTGAACATACCATACTTGGTCATAAACAGCCGCACCTAAAACGAGATGATAAATAACACCTCCATATATACATAATGTTAAGGGTTTAGAATTTTTTAAAGCTTTTAGTAAATCATCTTTAATAACTTTAAAATTAATTTTTTTTGTTTCAATATTTTCTGTTTTTATTGCTCTTGGTGTTTCTTTAATAAAAAACATTATTAGCGCTAAGAAAACACCAATTATCCCCAATATGTAAAAACACATTCTCCAACCAATTATAGGTCCAAGCCAGCCAGCTATTATTAAACTAAGGCCTGCTCCAATTGGTATTCCCATGTAATAGGCTCCCGTTACAAAACCCATTTTACTTTGTGGAAATCGATCACCTAGAATTGAAATAGCTGTTGGTGTTAAAATAGATTCACCTACACCAATAAACATTCTTGGAATTAAGAGACCCGTAAAACCCCTTGCGGCACCAGATAATGCTGTTAAACAACTCCATAAAGCAACACCTATTGCTATAAGCCTTGAACGATGAACTTTATCTGCTAAAACTCCCATAAAAAGGCCCATTATCGAGTAAAAAAATAAAAATCCAAAACCTGTTAGTATCCCAAACTGAGTATTTGATAGTGAAAGGTCTGGTATTATAAAATTTGCAAAACTTGCTAAGAGTTGTCGATCAACAAAATTCATTACATTTAAAAGTATTAAAAATATTAAAAAAATATAATGCCTAGTTTCTATTTGTTCTTTTTCTTTTTTATCTATCATGATTAATGATTATTTATGTGTTATAGTTAATCGTAACATTGTTTTTTAGAAATTAACAAAAGAAGATTAGAGAAATGAAAAAATTAAATATCCTTTTATTGATATCACTAGCTATTATTTCAATAACCCCAGTATTTGCATCTGAGAGAGTATGTTTTGATACCAAAGATATTGAAAATATTAAATTTAAAAAAGATTTCTTATTATTTCAAAATAGAAAAGATATTAACTATACCCTTACATGCAAAGGAAAAAGACACCTTACCTTTCAAAGTCCTTTAATAATGGAACCACAAAAAATGGGCTATAAAATTTGCTCAAATGATGTTTTAAAATTGAAAGATTATTCATGTTTTATTGATGAAATTTCTTTAGTTGTTGAAGAAAGTAATTAATAGTCAATTGTATCAATAATTTATTTTTATAAATTAAATGAAAAAAATTTTACTTTTAGCAGGTATCCTTTTCTGTATAATTATATTTTTTACTATGTTTTTAGTTATAATAAATAAAGTTCTGTTGTTCTTTTATGGATTTTAATAATTATTAATCTTCATCAAGGTTAAAAATTTCTAAATTATCAAGCTCTTCATTCCAACCAGGCGTAAGATAATTATCAATTTTAATAGATTTTTTTAGAGATGGGTCTTTCTTATCTAATTCATCAAGATAAATATCTACCTCATTTTTAGCTTTAAGTATCTCTTCTTCAGTAAGATTTTCAGAAAATGACTCTGCTAAATATAGTGCTTCATTGGAGTCTTCAATAGTTGGTGCTGTAATATGAAGCACTAATGCTTTTTTAAAAGCTTCATAGGGGTTTTTTGGATCCTCTAAAACATTAATTGTCATTTAAAAATTCTTATTTTTAAAGTTTTTATTTCGTAACTCAATTTCAACTTCTTTTCTTGCCTTTTCTAATTCTTTTTTTGTTAATTTATTTGCATAAATTGTATTTTCTTCTCCTAATAATAAAGAAGATTTATAGGAATAATAGATAGATTTATTCATTTTGATCTAGGTATCACCCTCTTTAACAAATATTCCATCAACCATCATTCCTTTTCTGTCTTTGATGTCGTTATAAGCTGTTTCAAGACAATCTTCCATACTCACCCCTTGCCTTTCCATAATATTAAGCATAACTACCATCATATCACCAAGATCATCTTTTACATCCTTTCCTTTGCAGACACTATCGCTTAACTCACCTAATTCTTGAGCTAGTTTTAAAACCTGATCCTTATCTGTGCTTCCATCAATAAGATTTCTATCATGATGCCACTTTATTATTAATTTTGTAAATTCTTCCATGCTTGCTCCCATATTTACTCAGTGATATCTAATAATGAGTCACACTTTAAGCATTTATCCATAGTTAAATCTTTAATAAAAGTATGATAATTACAAATTTTACAAATAACCTCTTCTTCAAGCCTTTCCATAAGTGATTTAACTTCTTTTTCAGCCTTTTTCATTTCAAGCTCTGATAATTTTGAAGCTAAGATTTTTGCTACCTCTAGATATTCACCAGCAAGATTTTTATCTTCAGATGTTACAGACATAAATATTGCGTTTCTAAACACTTCATAGGAGCTTTTTGGTTTTTCTTTTAGGTGGTATGGAAGCATTACAATCTCTAAAAATTTACTTAAGATTTTTTTCTATTCTGTTTAATGTCTCTGTTAATTGATCCTGATGGCTATCGAGAAGAAGTGATAAACGAATAATTAACCAACTAAGTAACAATAAAACAACAATAAGGCACCATGCAAAAATATTATCAATTAAGGGTGTTTCCATTATTTTCTCCTTTATTTTAATTTAAACCCATTTAAGAGGTGAATAATTCTTAAATTTATTATTTTTATTATCCAAACATTTGGGACACATATTTGAAATTTTGTCTTTTGGATTTTCAACATTTAGATTTGAATCAATATAAAATTCTCCATGTTTATCACATCTTAAAGAAACCTTTTTATTTATGCCCTCGTTCATTGACCTCTCTTTAATAAATTAAGAATTTATAAATCTCTTTCTATAATTTTATTGACTTCCTTTTTTGCCCTAGCAACCTCTAATTCGGTTAATTTTCTTTCAATATCTTGTAAAGTATTTGAATAGTCTGACTTTTTTTTATTTATTGAGAGTTTGGAAAGAATTAGTAAAGCTATCTTATATTTTTCGTAATCACTCTTAATCTTATTTGAAAATCTTGCTGTCGACCTAGCGCCGACAGTAGGAAAATAATTTCTCAATTTATTATCATCAGACATTTAAATAAAACCAAAGCAATTCCATTACTTTAATTTTACTGACTTATTAAATCAATTTAAAAGTAAAAACAGAATTTTGATTTATCTAAATATAATTTTTTATTAAAAATTTTAATTCTTTTCAATTCGAATTATTCCTTCAGAAAATTTCTCTAACTTATAATTATTAAATAAACTTCCTTTGATTTCAGGTTTATTTTCTATTACCGCATCATTGCTGTTTAGGTCTGCATATTTGTGATTAACAATGCTATGTGACCTTTCATCTTCTCTAACCTTAACAATAAGATCAGAGAGTTTTGCGGATTTTTTCATTTTATAATAATCAATAGCTATTTGAGGGGCTGGAATATTCTCTAATTTTCCGGATTCAACCATTTCAAGATAATCTGTATAGCTTTTTACCGCCTCTTCCTCAAAATAAGCGATCATTTTATGGGCTGTACGTGGGAAAAGAACAAACAAAATGAAGTAGAAGATGGAGAAAATAGCTTGTGTAAGTAGTACTAACCTTCTTTCAAACCAGTTAGGTTGAGCAATTTCGATGAAGATCATGAGATGCATTCTTTCATTTTCTGCCTCAGCTAACATTTCACTAATGTATGGCCCCCATCCTGTTTTCATATTTCTTAAGCTTTTAAAATGCATACAAACACCTGCAACCATACCTGGGACACCTGCAATGGTTTCTAATACAACAGCCCTGTGACCATAACGCTTAGCAAAAAAATTATCAGCAATAAGACGAAATATCTTAGTCATTGTAAGTGCAAAATAATCAGATAATTTATTATGTTTCATATGAATTAATCCTCATGAATACATATAAGAGATATTATTCTATTTAGAAAGTGGCACATTGACGCATTTTTATAATCATTAATGATTTAAATATTAGTATATAATTATAATAAATAGTCAGCAATTATTGTATTATTCTATTTATTTCATATACTTATAAAAGATATCTAAAGTTTTGTTATTATTTTTTTTATAAATATCTCTACTAAATGAAAATTAGACGAGTTATTAGCAATTTTTAACTAAACTTTCGAACAAATTTTTATCTATATTAACACCTTCTTATTAAGATGCTTGTTTTACACGAATTTTGTTATTACCTAATTTGCTTCCATGCAATTGATTAATAGCATTTTCTGCTTCATGTGAATGCGCCATTTCAATAAATCCAAAACCTTTTGAAATATTAGTTTCTTTATCAATAACAAGGTCACATGACTTTATGTCACCAAGTTTTTTAAATAATAAAGCAAGAGACTGTTCGTCAAAGTTACGGGGTAAATTAAGAATAATGAGCTTCATAGTAATTTTTCCATAAAAACTATACCTAACTCTACTTTAATAGGAATGCAAATTACTAAATATGCATTTTTTAAGTAAATGTTATATTAAGTGATTATCTAAACAGTATTTTCAGAAACAGATAAAGGAGCCTTAAATGGATTATGATGAAGTTGTAAGAGGAAGAAGAAGCACTAGGGGGTTTTTACCTAAACCTGTTCCAAAAAAGGTTTTAGAGGATGTAATTGAGCTTGCCATAAGGTCACCATCATCGATGAATACACAACCATGGCATTTACATATAGTTACGGGAGATGCCCTAGATAATATAAGAAAAGAAAATACTGAAAAAAATATTGCTGGAATACCTCCATCCAGAGAAATAAAATCACCAAACGGTTATGAAGGTGTTCACAGGGAAAGGCAGATAGAGGTTGCAATTCAACTTTTTAAAGAAATGGGAATTAAAAGAGATGATAAAGAATTAAGAAATGATTGGGTTTTAAGGGGCTTTAGACAATTTGATGCACCTGTTGCTGTAGTGGTAACATTTGATAGTATTTTAAAGGATGATGATATATCAAAATTTGATTGTGGTGCCGTTGTCAATGGTCTTGTTAATGCAGGATGGTCAAGAGGTTTAGGTGCGGTAATAAATAGTCAAGGAATTATGCAATCTCCTGTTGTTAGGCGTTATGCAAAAATTCCTGATAATGAGGTTATAATGATATGTGTTGCCATGGGATATCCAGACGATAGTTTTCCAGCCAATAAAGTAGTTTCTAATAGAAGATCTGTTTCTGATGTAGCTAATTTTATCGGATTTTGAGTTACTTAACTAATGCTGCTCCAAATTCAAATAAAATTCCATCCGGGCTTTCAATAAACATAATTATTGCAAGATCTCCAATATTATATGGTTCTGTGTGAATTTTACCACCATTCTTTAATATTTGATCACGTGAAATTATTACATCGTTGACAACAAATTGAACCAGGGAATAACCCTCAATTTGACCAGGTAAACCCACCCTTTTTTTACTTGAATCTTTTACTTCAACAAGTTTAACCAAAGTTTTTCCTATTTTGAATATATCTTGTTCCTCTTCGTTTTTTATATATTTAAAGCCAAGAATATTGCTTAAAAAGTTTCCTGTAATTTTTGCGTCAGTAACATTTAACTGAAATTCTGAAGTATTAAAATTATAGTTATTTAATTCATTACTTAAAAATACTAACTCCACTAGATTACCATCAAAGTCATTCAACAAAGTCTTGCTGATATGAATAGAGCCTATTTTGCTATCTATAAATTTTGGTGATTTTATATTATTTTTTAAGATCTTATCAATTATTTCCTTTTTTCTATCGATTGGTATAAAAAGAGTTAATTGTCGAATACCAATCTCATTTTTGCTACTATTATCTATTGAGTAAAAATCTTCATTACTAATAATGAATTTTAACTCAGACTCTCCAGCAATATAACGTATCATTTTTCGTTTTTCTGGAAGTTCAATATCTGAAATTCTTTTGAGACCAAGAACTTGGCCATAAAAATTTATAGTTTTAGCTTCGTCTGATGCAGATATAACAAGATTTAGATGATCATCAACTAATCCAAAGGGAATTGAATTAGCCCTACTCGCTGAAATAGTTTGAAAAATTATAACAAAAAAAACAAAAGTGATAAACGGGAATTGCTTCATAATAGATATCTTACCTCTTGTTAATAATTTATTATTTTATGATTTATAGTCTTACTTGATAAGATTATTAAAATAATTCTAGAAAATTGATATAACAAACCTAATGATAAAATCAAACGCGAATCCAAAAATTAAAACTACAAAAAAGGCGCTACCTATAATAAATAACTTACCACCAAAGCTAAAATTCCAAATTTTTTTACCCTCTTTCTTCATTTCGTTATTAAAGTTTGGGTTTATATACATCGCTAAATTCCAAAGAAAAACTAAACCTACTGAACCTAGAAACAATACAAATCCATTAAACATATGTTATCCTTTAGTTTGTTTTTAAATAACTTATAGCTAACTTAAAAAATAATGCAAATCACTCAAAAAAAAGCTAATTTAAAATATTGATAAAACATTTAGAGGTCAAATATGAAAAGCGCTAAAGAAGTTATAGAGACATTTTGGGAAATTCAAGATGAAGGTGACTACACAAAGTTGGTAGATCTTTTTTCAGAGGATGCAGTTTTTGAAGACCCTATTTATGGAACATTTAGAGGTAAAGTTGAAATTTTAGAGTTTATGAAAAAAATGAATGAAGAAATGCGTTCAAGAAATATGACTTTTGTAGCACGAGATATAGATGGTGGAGGAAATATAGCTTGGGCTCAGTGGGTGGCTAAAACACCAACTGGTGATATTGAGGGCTGCGGTTTGTATAGAGTGAAGAATGGAATGATGACCTACTATAAGGACTATATGAACTCACCGCCACCTGAACCTAAGGAATAAAGCATTATAATAATTTAATTACTTACTTTAAATAAGATTTATCCATCAGATGGAGTTTTACCATCTTTAAAATTCCAAGCTATGCTTTTTGGGTTCAAGTGAACACCTTCTATAAAGCCACAACATTCTGGACAGCCATAAGCAATTCCTTCTTCGTTTTCACCTATATGATTACGAGTAGTCATTTGAAACTCATCATGCTCTTTGCATTGAATTGTAATAACTTTCTCTAGATCACCAAATTTTTGTTTCGGCATAAATTTATATCCTTATCAATAGTCTTTTATATTTTAGTTAAGATATTTTTTAATTTTTAATTTCATATCATCAGGAAACTTTATGGGTTTTGCATTTTTATTCAAAAGGGCAAACTCAATATTTGCAGAAAAAAGTTTTTTTTCATCTTTAAAAATATCCTGATCAATCTTAAGCCTTACACCCTCAATACTTTTAAAAATCGATCTAACCTCTAATATGTCATCTATAGTTGAGGTTCCTAAAAATTTTGAATTCATTTTATAAACAACAAAATATTTCGGTTCATTAGTGCTAATTAAATCTGAATGATTTATATCTAATAATCTTAGAAAATTTGTTCTTCCTCTCTCAGCAAATTTTAAATAATTTGCATGATAAACTATGCCCGTAAAATCAGTGTCCTCATAAAAAACTCTTATTTGAAAAAAATGAGTTTTTTCTTTAATTAT